>JAABUQ010001263.1_pt1 | contig 55508 bp, 55 predicted proteins | sample 5560001 | NCBI WGS metagenome assembly JAABUQ01 (sample SAMN10711888, study PRJNA513371) | rock metagenome | isolation source: Antarctica rocks | place: Antarctica: Victoria Land, Finger Mt nord | collected 2015-12-18
TTGGATATGATAGATAGGAAGCGTTAAGTCTTGGCGAGAGGTTTGGTGAGAGAAGGGCATAGGCGGGATGGCGATGTGGGAATTGGGGGGGCGTTGATTTGCTGACGGATTCGATAGGATGGTTCTCGGAAAAATGAGGATGTGGGAAGTGTACTGACTCAAAGAGCACCTCTGGAAAGTATTGCCAGCCAGGGCATAGGGCTCAACGATATTGGTCCTGTTCTCTGTTATCTGTCTCTAGTATTATTGGCCTGATCCGCCATTTGGTCCTCAGCCTATGCTCAATATACCTTAGATCAGCATGTATCACGTTGCGTACTTAGATCCTGTCCCCCCTTCCTATCCTCTCTCTCGTTGCTCACCACATGCCAAAACCTTAGATCACAAACCCCCCACTAGCCTTCTGTCTCGTCTCCCTCCCCGCCTCAAACGTCCCATTAGGCAGCAATCTCACCGCCTGCGCCGTGCTCTGCCCGGGTGCGATCCAGCTCACATTATGGCCCAGACTCTTCAGATAAGCCACCGTCCCATTATCATACGCATACTCAAAACTAACCACATTCGGCTGCAGCTGGTCGTGGAGTCTCGGCTGCGAGAGCGCTTGCTGAGCGGTCATGTTCTGGTCGAGGACGTGCCAGAGATTTTGAATTGTCGCGGTGATGATGCGCGAGCCGCCGGCGGAGCCAATAATAAAGTAGAGGGAGGAGTTGGAGAGGTGCTCGACGATGGTGGGGGAGATGGAGGAGAGGGGGCGTTTGCCGGGGCGGATGTAGTTTGCGGGGGAGGGGACGTAGCCGAAGGCGTTAGTAGCTGTTTTGATTCGGATTCAGCATTTACTCTTATTACCAGGGGATAGACTGATCGGACCATGCCCCTAAAGCGAAGGCTGCTGGAGCAATATTCGAAGCAGAGTGCAAGACGTGACTAGGGATTGAGTGATAAGAGGTAACGTGGACTTACAGCCGGGAACGGAGAAGTCGTTCATTTCGTTGTTCATAATTACGCCAGTGGCGGGGACGATGAGTTGGGAGCCGAAGAGGGTGTTGATGGTGCTGGTGAGGGAGATGGCGAGACCCGTGTGGTCGGCGGTGGCGATGTAGGAGGTGCCGGAGCTGCGGGGGTAGGGGCTACATCAGCTTGCGAGAACCGTAATACGAGTATAAGCTTGACAGCGGAGAACAAGGAAATGGAAGTGCGTAATTGGAGTAATAAAAGTCTACCACGCAGAGGATGCCAGCATCGGAACTCGAATTTCCAAGAGCTAACCAGAAAAAGCAGGCAAGCGTTTAACGAAATAATCGTAGAATATACGTACTCAGATATGCCCACTAAGCCCGCAGGCGTATATGCCGAGATATCCTGCGTATGGAAATCCGATATCTTACTTCGAATCCTGGCAGCCGTGGTTTCGTTCAGCATCTCAGCCTGATACTCGTCCAGTCCTTTGACGAACGATGGATCACCCAGGTTTGCTCTCTACGTACGGAATACCTGTCAGTAAACCTTTTGGCCGATTAGACTTGGAAAAGAGGATGGATCACCTCGCCGTAGCCAAACCGAATAGCTTCATCCAAACGCTGCGTGCTCAGGTTTAGCATCGCTTCCTCACCAAATCCTTGATAGCCCTCTACGGTTTTCATGACGCTCAGAGCGACTTCCCCACTGGATGGTGCGCTGCATGCAGTAAGCTTGAAATCTCGGTACGTGATTTGCGCTGGCTTTCGGATGGCAATTGAATAGTTTTCGAGGTCCTGGAGCGTCATTGTTCCATTATGGGCTTGTAGCGCTGTGATGGTCGCGTTCGCAATGGCGCCGGTGTAAAATGCATCAGCTCCGTAGATAGAGATCGTCTCTATAGAAGGTTTAACTTTAGCACGCCGCAAATCAGGAATGATGATATTGAATAAGCACATCAAAACAACTTTGACACCTGGTGATGACTGCCGACGTCGCTGTGCCCTCCACTTCGATTGTTGTACAAATAATATGAAACAATAGACGAGAGTAGAGAGAGGAATCAAAAGGGATTACGAAAGCAATACTACGTACCTAGAGTGTCGGCATATCTCTTCCTAGTCATCGTATCATTGAGTTTCACAAGCGTTCCATTGGGCGCGAAGTCAATCGCCCAGTTTGGATCTTCAACTAGAAAATTTGGAAACCTAGCGATGCCAGCTTTTATGTAGCTGACAGTGTCTTCCGTGACCTTGAAGCCGTAGCGCGCAAGTTGGATCGCTGGAGCCATGACTGTGGACCAAGGCAATTTGCCGTATTTCTTATGGAGGTGCTCTGTCCCTCGCAGTTCGCCGGGTACACCACTAAAGGAAAGGGATCAGTGAAGTCTGTTCGTTGAACTCTTCGAAGGGGCTAATTGGCAGTTGGTCTCATTGTGCCCGTGTAATATGAAATGCCGATCCACTTCGTATTATGTGAGCAGCCAACGCAAAACTCACAATGGCGGGATCTCGCACAAATTTGGGATCACTAATGGAGCGTTCGCGAAAGTTTACATGGGGAAAGTATAAGAAAAAAGGAAAGGGACAATACCTAGCAAGACCACCATACAACGACGCATTAACATTGCCCTTGTACATATCCTGGAAGGCCGCTGCAGGAGCCGTCTCACGAAAATCGATGAACTCGTAGGATCCGTTCGAACTACGGACGAGCATGAAGCCACCGCCCCCTATGCCAGAGTGATACATTCCTAGATGCCCAATCAGCTATTCTGGCTTTCAGTACATTTCTGTTTCGGATTATAATCTACTCACCAATGACCCCAACGCAGAAAAGCGTGCCAACGAGCTAGACGCATGACTATTAGCACTATCGAGGGAAGACTGCAGATTGTAGTGATCACGCACAGCATCAGCAGCATTTCCGCCCTTTTCCAGTAACTGGATGCCGATTTTACTACAGACTGCACTCTCTGAGGCTACAACTCCTAGCTTATCATGGTCTGGGTCGGAAAAATTGCCGTGACCGCGAGCTTCCAACTGCGCTATTGCGTGGCCTTGTACGACTGAGCTGAGGATGGCTGAAAGGAAACCGTAGAGGACTACTAAGACAGAATACATCTTACTTGTTGTGACGCAAGAGCACGACAAGGTGGATAGAAGAAGAGGTAAGCTCTATATGTCAGATACCTGCCAAGCACGCGCAGGGCGAGCGATACCGCATTAGGCAGGTCAAAAAGACATGGAAATCCTTCTGCAAGTAGAGAGGGGCGGGATCTGTGGAGAATATGGCTGGGGGTAGGTGTGAGGAAGGTTAGATTCGAGAACTGACTGGAGAAAGGACAACAGGAGTACGAGTAATAGAGTAATGGAGAGATAGAACAGAAGATCGAAGTCGGTATTACCGCCGGACTGCAGAAAATACAACGGGAACTGATGACCAATCCCCCCCTCCCTCTGCCTACCAACGGCTTCACGAGAATGATGACCATCGGCAAGCCTTGTGACACAATGATGTCGTTTAACGCCAGATAATGCATCGGTTGAACCGCCCAAATCACCAACTTCGGTCTGCCTGTCGGGATCCACGATATCCTACCCAAACGCCAGTCGTCCAGATACAACGCCCCGGGAACGTTGACCAGCCGTACTTGCTATGCCATATGTCCCTGGTATCCCGTGCCTCCCAAGTAAATGCTCCCTGATTGTTTGATACCTCAACAAAATAATACAATTGGCTCAGCTTCATAGAACGCGAGGTTCGAGGTTCTCACTGTCCTTCTGTCAGCTTCGAGGGGCTGCCCTCTGGCTGGTTTGAATCCAGCAAGCGAGCGTCAAGCTGTGGTATGTTATCCGATCCCTCGTCCGGACTTCCCACTCGAAATTCCAAAAGAATGTGGCGCGTCCTGTCCTGGTTTGCTAGATGGTGCTGCCGACTCGCTAAGTGGCTGTTCTATCTTCTTGGGTTCTTGCTCGATTTTGCCAAAAACACTCTCATAATGTTTCGTAGCTTTATCGCATATCCCCTTGGCATCCTTGAAACCTTCGAATTTGTTCTCAAGCGTGCAGCTGACCCACCTCACTTCATCCCAGATCTCTTTTTCGATATCTCCATTAAACATGGCAATGATTGCGTCCACGCCTTGCCATATACGCTGCGGTTGGTCCTTGACATCTTTTGTATGCTCTGGATGGTCAAAGACCTTGAAGGGATTCAATCTAGGTACGTTTACATGCAGGAAGAACGGCCGGATTGGCCCAGCAGCGTCTTTGTCCTTGTTGCGATAGAGATTCTTTTGGGTGAGGCCGTAATCCTGGACGGGATCATATTGAACCATTGCGGAGCCGGTCCATGAAGTACTGGTAGAATGACCTATGGCACGGACTGGTTCGACAACTTGATAGAACGTTTCGTTCAGGGCGGAGGCTGCAGCTATGAACGTCTCTTTATCCCCTTCTCCGGCCGCTCCTTGCGAGAACAGAGTATAGTAGTGGCTGCCATAGTAGTTATAGTAGGTCGCTAAAAGCAAGGATTTGGCGTGTGTTTTCTTGTTGATCAGGAGTTCGCCCGATTCGGTTGACTGCCGCAACAATAATGGTGGTACTGGCTGACCGGCGATTTTGTAATATAGGGGCGAAGCGGAAGAAGCCCAGTAGTCTGGCCAGGTTACCAGCCCGTTGCTAATAAATGGCTCCTTCGTGAACAGATAATTTGCGTCGAGGACTGTAAACGCATCGGAGTCGAGGAACAGTGCTTCATCGAACGAGGAGAAGATCATAGCAAAGACTTTATATTGATAATGCGAGATTTTGATCACATGAGGAACAGCTTCCATGATCTCCGACAGGATCACACATTTTGCATTGAGTTCTGGAAAGACGTTCTCGCACATGTGGCTTTCGTACTCTTTCTCATCCGCCAGAAAGACTTCCATGGGGAGCGTCGTCCCTTTCCTGCGAAGCATGCGTAGGGACACGGCAAACACTGGGAGATATGCGCCGCCTGCAGTTGTCACTAGCCCTCTTGATCCTGGTATGTAGACCAGCTTCGCTGCCTTCCCATGGAGTCCCTCAACAAACTTCTCGTGTGCCTTTTGCATCTTGGTGACATCCCCGTCCGGCATTGACAGAACGTCATATCTTTCTGTGGGTTTATAACTGAAAGGTTGTGCTTCAGCCGTGCCCAGTCGACTTGGCGGAGGACAATCTGGAGCACCACTCTCGAGCAAGGGGGCGAAATCTTTCCAAAAAGCGATCTGGCCTTCTTTCGTAGTCGCTGACCATGTTATATTGAGGCCGGATGCTGCAGGTTTGAATTTTCCTGGTTTTGTGTCTAAGTGAGGTAGTCCGGGCTCTTTGGGTAGAGGAGTATATTCAAGCGGAGGTTCTGAAGCAACCGGTGTCGGGGGTTTAGATTTGGAAGACTCTTTAGTGCTTTGTGCCTTCTCTGATGGAGCGTTCAGAGGCTCCGCTGCGACCGATACCTTGGGTCTGGCTTGCGGTTTGGAAGCGTCCTTGTCTTCAGTCGGGGGTTTGACAGGTGGTGCAAGCGCTTTCCCGGTCGGCGCAGCTGCGGGCGACGGATACTTCGAATGCTGGCCTGCAAAAGGGTTCGTGAATGAAGTCGGGACTTTTGGAGTCCCCCATTGGTCGGTGATGAGGTAGAGTGTGCCGATGACAAGGACCACAGCAATCAACTTGCTCTGAACGCGCGGTAAGAACATGGCGAGGGAGGTCGCAGGCACCGGTGTGTAAAAGGAGGAGGGATTGCGCAGGAGGAGCGAAGAATTAGGATCTTAAGGACCACGAGTCGCAAGTCAAGGCCATCCAGCGTTGCAAGCCACGTATGTTGTGGGCAGCCAAGAGCAGGTTGGCCATGCCTGTACTACTTTACAGTGCATGAAATGAAAGTTGTGAAAACAGGGCCAATTTCGATGTCATCGATGCCGAGGATCTACCGTTGGGGATACGAGGCTCTCACGCCACGAAAACGAGGTGCATGGCCTACGGGCGCTATCGCATGCCATAGCAATAGTGAGACGTTTGAACGGTGGAGAGTCGGGGGGTTCCACGCCAGAACAAGCACGCTTAGTACAGCCGGGAAAGGTAGCAAGCGTGTACTTGACATGGCTCACAGATTCATGATTGAGATGTACCTTAGTGAGGTGGCCGAATCGTTCTGATTTCTCTACTCTGATTATCACAAAGAGGACTATGTCCGAACTGCGACCGTAGGTCCACCGAAGTAGACCGACATATCAGTTCTTCCACAGCAGCCTAGGCTGGCTTCACCGTGCAGACTCTCCTCCACCGTCACCACCACCTCCCTATCCAGTAGTGGAGTGCAACAAAGGAAACATGCGAGAAGGAGTCGCACGGCTCTTGTCGTTCCCCTTTCGGAAAGGAGAGATTTCGTTGTGATCGTTAAAAGGTACTGAGATGGGTATCGATGAACAGGTGCAAATTATGTGTTCTGCCGCCTTACACTCTTCTAGTGAAGAGTCGTAGGCGCACAAGAGTGGGGTAGGGGCTGCATCTTGAAATCAAAAGATTGACAAGCGGGCTGAAGACGGCAGTCGTAGATTAGACCGTCATTTGACACCGGAAATGGGTTGGCCGACCTCAAGATAATTTCGTAGAGAAGTGGAGTTTGTGTACGCGGTAAAAGCAACGCAAAGCTCGCCGGCTTCAGTGTGGAAATACTCTCGGTCGCTCGCTGACATTCTGGTGTGGATATGGTCCCGAAATTCTCAATTTGGCTCCATTGCGGACTCGAGGATCTGGTGTTGGATGTGTAGCATGCGGTTAGATGGTCTTGGGAGAACTCTTGTTACTGCTAGGAATCAGAGAGCTGTTCTTAGCGTGGTCTCGGTGCACTCACGAGATATCCACAATGTCATCTACATGGTTACACATGGCAACGAACAGATCGAAAAACCTGGCATCGTAAGCTTCCAACCCTCGCATGTATGTTGAGAGAGGTACAATTTGCTTCCTCCTATCTCCATCTCCATCTGCATGGTTCCACTCCTCTTGAAGGTCTTGCGACTTCGGATAATCAGAGCAAGGTAATGAGCACGAAGGCGCGAGTCCGTGTCTGGCGTGTTTTCGTATGCAAAGCGAGCCGAGCGCAGAATGACCTCGACTTGGATACCACTTTGAAGCCCCTGTTTCCGAAGAGCAAGGCGCTTCAAGCCCTCCAAGCCGAATTTCTCGGCAGTGCAGTAGATGGCGGTATCCTTGAGCAAGACACCACCCATGCCAGTGTGGTAGATTTCCGACTCGATTGACCCACGGCCACCGAGTTTTAGGGGATCCTGCGCGTCCTCGAGTTCCCAAGAGTTACGGCGCTTGTTGTGCAGCAAGCGTGGGTAGTAGTCTCCCTTGTAGAGGTATTCGAGGACGGAGGAGAAGACCTCGGGTTCTCTGTGACGCCGAATTAGCGCCCACGAAACCATCTTGTTCAAGTCACACGTACTCATCGCGCAACTCCACCTTTTTCGTAGAAGCCTCGTAGAACTGGCCTTTGAGAGCAGCTGCGAAGAAGGGGGATGAAGATAGGATGTCTTCGTGAGCGGCGAAAAGACGCTGGTCACAACCCACAATCAAGGTGACTATGGCGCTTGTGAGAGTACTAAATCCATCGTTTGCATCAGCACAGGTGCCTTTAGCCTCCGACGGTGTCTGCCTACCTCCCAACGGGCGGACTATCCAACTTCTGCTGCAACTTCATCTTCGTATGCTCGCGATACGTCTTCTTGATCGGCTTGACCGACTTGCCTGCGCGATCTTTCGAGGGAAAGGAGCGTTTGAACATGTTGGTGAAGTGCGATGGTATTTGTCAAAGACCAACGGAGACTAAGAAGTGAAGGTGATGATTTGGCTGAAAGGGACCCGGATGGTACTCAAGGAGCGTAACAAGTGGGCTGTTCAGAAATAAAGTGACGCTTCGCACGCACGTTGCATGAGGGAGACCTCCGGAAGTCTCTCAGGCACCTCCCTATGCTTCGATCGAGGAACTCGAAAGAAGCAGGAAGGGGATCCTGGGAAGACTCTGCGCGCGAGAATCTACGAAGAGATTGCTCGCGGTGGTGTGTTCGGCCGGCTCTGGAAAAGAAGCGTGAGGAAAGAAAGAGAGGAAGGTTCGCGGGACATGTTTTGTAGGCTCTCGCGAAAGACGCAAGCGGTCATGTGATGCAGTCGTCCAGGCATTGAGCACGGTGATTGGTAGGCAAAAGGAAGCTTGACTCGATAGGCGCTTTCATGCATGACGGCTGCCCTGATTCGACCGTTGGAACCAGGCGTTCAGTCCGTGATTACGTCGTTGCCTGACGGCCTGATATTGACAAAACATCTCGGCAGACCTTCCCTGGTGAGTAGACTATAGGGTTGGTCTTCAAAGCATCAACCCTGAAGACTCGTTGAGCGACAGAAGTACCGAATAGAGTCTCTATTACCATCATGAAAATGCACATGTATACTTCGTGAGGTGGATGATGTGCTCTCCATTTACTGCGCAGTGTTTCGCGACCAGAGATCTCTAAGTATGGAGGCGGCGGTAAAGAAAGGGAATGAGGGACACTGGCAAATCTCACGTGGGTGCAGATTCGATCACCCTGACCACTTGACAGGTATTTGGGGGCTCTAGAGAGATGTCGTTTTAGTAAGGAGTGCTAGGAATATTGAGCCGAGGAAGGAAGAAGAAAGGCAAAAGAATGAAAATGACCACAAGGCTGTGTCTGAGCATTTCGCGACTGTGATTCAAGCATTGCTCCTGATTTGATAAATGGTATATATCCGAAACACCTATTCCATAGCGCTTCTCGGAAAAACGTTCTGACAAGATGATGAAGGACCGATTATAATCGTTGGTGACCCGTAGCTTAAGAGAGGAAGCGTTGCTGGACCAGAGGAGTCAGGATATTAAACCGAGAAGACGAAGTAGAAGCTCGAGGAGACATGTGATGACTTGACCGTTGTGATCAGCCCCAGCAGGTACACCCTGGCAGCGCATGGAATCGGTGAACGCGCAGATCAGATATGTTCAAGATGAACTTGTAAGGATGGCCAGGTAATACGGTCACACTTTCTTCATGCAGTGCCGATACCATGTGGTAGCGGAGACGAAGAAAGCTCGACGTAAGAAAGCCGTCAACTGTTTTGTAATGCCGAGTGCGATGTTTGATACAATGCTATACCACTCTTCCATTGCTCGACGATTTGCGTATTCTTCATGTGCCGATTCCAGGAGACAGCCAATTGTTTCATGCTTCTCCAAAGCTGTCATCGTCGGAGAATGTCGAGTCGTTCCTCCGCTTGCTAATTTTCCCATCAACCACCCGCGGGGGCCAATGAAACGCAGATCGAATAGAACAACACGAGACTCGGTTCCAAGCCCACCAGATCACGAAAAGCGTTATGGTCGTGGGAACTGTTACAGCGACGTATATCCACCACTGACCATAGACTGTTAGACCAGTATCGGAGAAGGTGAAAAAGGGCATGCCGAATATCGTTGCAATATAAGTCCCGGGTAGGAAAAGCATGGTCAGTGCTGCAATTGTCTTCATTGAAGAGCTGTCCTTTCTAGCTTCTCTTGCTATGATCTCGTTTACTTGGCCGTGCCTTTGGCTCACAAGGCTAAGTGTCTACGGATATATCAGCATATGTCTACGGCTCGAAGCACCATCATACCGCGCTCATCGGATTGTTCATTCGTGCTTTCAGGTAAGCCAATTCTGCGTTCACTAATTCAAGAACACCGGCATAATAAGCCATTTCATCGTGTACTGATACAGCCAAGGGGTCCCTTCGCTCTAAACCGAGAAGATCAAGAAGCCGACAGCTGCATGCTGATATGGCTTTCAGCTGTATCGCAGTGATTCTTGCTGCCTGTGTTAATGTATCGATTGCACGGCTGAACGTGATGACATGGTATCTCAATGCATCTCGATGAATCTTCCTTCCATCATTACACATCCTGTGGTCCAAATTCTTTTGTATGTTGATGAGCTTGGTAATGAATTCACTGGCAAAGATACGGTGCAGGCACAGCGGGTCGCATCTCGGACCAGGCGCAGACCGTTTTGAAGACTTGCTCCCAAAGAGGGGTGCCAATCCTGATTTCATACGTGGAAAGGAACCGCTGTCCAATGAAAAGGTCAGATATGTGGTGCATTCCTTCTCGAAGTCATACACCATTATGACTTTGACATGATCATCATCAATTTCTGGGGGTAGTTGTGGATTGATTGAGTGCTGACACCAAAACTCTACATTCTGTCATCAGCTAGGGAGAGTGATACCACGGCTCTGGTCACGGGACGCGTACCTAAAATTCGCACGTTTTGAGAATCATCGTAAGATACGAGAGTGCCATATGGACCATGTGTTTTCGTCAGGAGTACCGAAGCAGCGCGGCAGCTGATCCTGAGATGCTTAAAAAGTGTCTTGGCCGTCGACTTGTCAAGACTCACGGCTGGACCGTCCGCCACGAGTTGGAACAGGCTACCTCTTGACATTAGAGTGTTGGGGAAAGATATTGAGCGTCAAGCATTACAATGCACGGAAAATCAGCGTTCTCCGGTCTACCTGTATCTCTTATCAGCTGATGGTATTACTTGGGTCAGAAGTGTCTAACTGTGCCATTGCCGCCGGAAAGGCAATCATTTAAGCCTTGATCATTGAGATCATCATACCAACAACAGCTACTCTCTGTTGCTTCGAAAACGGAGCAACGTGTTTCGTCGAAAAATCTGTCGTCCTCAAGTACTGTGTAGCTCTCTTCATGAGTGTCTAGGGTTGGAAAGTACGAACGTGCGCAGAATGGGCAGTCATCGTCATTCGCCATTTGTACGGCCGACGAAGACGAGGTATCGTTAGCAAGAAATGACGACGAGAAGTCCGGCAATGACTCCCTTCCCAGGAACCGACAGTACTCTGTGGGTTATTGAGATTCGAAAGGATATGAAAAGGTCGGCTTGGAAGAAAAACCTGTTTGAGAGTTGATCAAAGCATACTTGCCCATGACCGCACATTCTTGCTAAGATCATGTAGCTTCTTACTCAAGGCATGCAGGGAGCCACGACCTTTCGGCTCGTGACCATAAGTACTGCCATAGTCAGGGAGGCTAGAAAACGCTTTGCAGTATAGAACGCACCAGCACTAGGATTCAGAAGAAGCCTCTGACATCTGAACGCAGGAAAACTCAGTTCTTCCCTGCACATCAGACAGCCAGATTCTCAATCCTGACAAGGCCACTTCCCATGCCACTTGCAGCCCAGCCGCCCCAGCCTTCGTTCGGATTCCAGACCACTTGTCGTATGCCGGTTTCCGCATCATAGATAGTCGACCAGAGCGCATGAAATCCATTTTCAATATCTTTGATATCCTTTGTACTCCGCGAAGCCTTTATCGGCGCTAATGTAAGAGCTTCGATCTTGTACCCTTCTGTGATCCTACTGATACGATTTGGACAGGGCTGCTCGTTCTGTTGACCCGATGGCACGCTAGCTTGACCGTTCTGACCCCGCCTGTAAGGCTCTTCAGCGGAGACGTTCGGCGAACTAGCCTGCCCGTGCTCAATTGTTTCCTCTGTAGACTGTTGACTGGTCGTATCGAGCTGTTGTCGGGCCCACTCATGCTTCCAGACCTTCTGCTGCAACATTGCTTTCACTCGGGTATTGATGAACCTTCTGAACGGGTTTATGGCTAGCAGTGTTCCATCGGCGAAGCCTACGAGAACGGTCGGATGAAGACGTCCAACCGCCACGCAAAGAACCTCGGAATCTCCTTTCGCAAAGCCGACACTGGTCCAGAAGCGACGGATGGGATAGAGCTTAAGCAGGCCACCATCCTCGTAAGTTACGAAAGAGCTTAGTGCTGCACAATAAGATATGTTGTTGGGAGTCCAGTGACTGCGTTGGCTGAGGACATAGTCTGAGTTCGGTGAGCGGATATCAGTGAGGCGAAGGTACCCTGTTACGGAAGAGGTAGCTATGAGATGTGGGTGCGTTGGGTAGGCAGAGCAGATGGCGAGGATATAGGTGGAATGTAAGAAGGTGTAAATGTAGGGATAGGGTCCTATACTTCCAGTAGTCAAGTCTCGTTGACGAGATGTTGGTATGTCAGAATCAAGCCCTGTAGAGACTGGAGAGAGTGTAGGTGGTTTGGTAACTGCTTCCGAAGGGAATATTTTCCAGATAGCCACATAGCCATTCGAACATCCAACCGCGATATCCGTAGGAGAAAGCCAGTCTACGCAAGTGCACATTGCGTCTGCAGGCTTCGACTCGAACGGCGCCACATCATATTTGACTGCTCGTGGGTCAGTAGCGATCACAGAATCCATTGCCGTACCACATACCATACTGCGTACCATCATCTTTCTGCGCTTCTAGGTACACGTCAAGCACTCTTGCACAACCGTCCGCCCAGACACTCGCTAGAAGGCCTAAAAAGATTCTACTTTCGGCTTCGTTATCCTGCGCGACCCTTGGCATCGGGCACCATTTCAGCTGCGTTGCGTGACCCCATTCGGTGCAGATGACCAAGGAAAGCTGTAGTGGTAGATAGGCATCCTCGCCTTCTATGTCTGACTTTGCCACTGCCCATATCTGTATGCTAGAAGGTCCCGGCTGAGGAGTGTAAGCAGGGGCTGTATTCGAGAAGCCTTGTTGAGGCATTTTCTTTGCTTGTAGTGTTGAGATGGCCACATACTGCGTGTTCGTATGATTCGGTGCCCAGTCGAGGCACTGTACACTTGAACCAACATTTAACACCCAACCATCCTGTCGCTTGCTAGGAGTCTGCGGAAGTGGTGTGAAACCACTGGGCGTAGGCTTAGCCGCTCGAGCTTGTGACCAAGCATCCTCAATATTGAGACATTGCAAGAAAGTAAGCGAGAATAGCTTCTGTTTACCGTAAGGACCCATGAGAACGCCATGGCTACTGTCTGCGAGCTTAGGTACATAACGAGCACTCTCTTCGGCACTCAAAACCCGGGTTGTCTGCCTTTGCTGGAAAGAGACCTTGCCACCTTCAAGGTAATACCAATTCCAACCTACCGTTGCTTCTATTTCTCGCTGCTTCGGAGTGTGGTTGAACGGATGACGCATGCCACCGGAGTCTCTGCCACCAATGTGCTTACTGGGTAAGGAAATGTTGTTCGCCCACATATCTCTTGCTTTGAGATAGGTCGCTACGTCTGCTTTGGCGCTTCCAATGACGCTGTCGATAAAGCCTCCCTCGCTGCCGTGCGCGATTTCATTCCTCCTCTCCGCAAGCCCTCTGAAATGCACCTCTGGGGGCGGTTTCCATTTTTTCTTTCTTTTGGGCTTACCTGCTTCTTCCGAGAGCTGATCATCTGACATCTCGTCGCGCTCTGATTCACCCGGAGTAGCAATAGGTGAACCTTCTGATGCCTCTGCGACGGAGAGATTTTCTTCGACAGACAGATCAGGCTCCTCAAAGACCTGATCAGCATCGAAATCCTCATCATCTTGCGCATCTTCTCCAGGCCTTCGTGAAGGAATTAGGTCGTCGCCATCTGAAATCTCAAGATTTAGTGTCTCGTATAAGTCATCTGTGTACTTCTTGCTTCTCTCACGCTTCCGCCCGGACTTGCGTGTAGGGGTGATGTCGGCCATGCTTAATGATTCGACGCGTCCAAATACGACCGCGGAATTCAGAGACTGCTCGTCACGATTCAGCCGATGGATTGGGCCCTAGCTAGATCTCTGCTTAGTTGTAGCCATTACTTCAAGGCTCTTGCTCTCGGCTTCACCCAGTCAGTCGTTGACAAGACTGTGGAGGATTCCGGGCTGTCAACACAACCTGAAAGATTCCGAGCCTTGGAGGATCTGTTCGCGGTGGAACAAGTAGCTAATCATGTGATCAGATTCGTTTGATTGGCCAGCCTTACGAAGATCAGTTTGCCGCAACGACCATCAGATACTTCGCCTCCAGCGTTCTTGTTGAATGATAGACGACGAGTACGGAGCCAAAGGCCGCTATCTCAAAGGTCCACACTTCTCTCCATTCATCCCTCAATACTCTCACAATCTAAACCAAGATGGCGTCCCTGCCATCTCAACCTTCTGCTCCGCAACGCCAGACCTCTCACCAGCGCACCCCCTCGCCCAACGCAATCAACGCTCGGCGCATGAATCGCTCCTCTCACTCTTTCACTTCAGAAGACTCCCAAACATTGCTGATCGACACGCCAACATCTCCTTCCACCTCACAGAATGACTCGCCCAAACCCAGTTCCCCCATCTCGACCGGACACGCCACTGCAGGCTCCTCGACTGCACCTCCTGCCCCAGAACCCCGCAAATGCTGGATCTGCTTCTCCGACGAAACCGAAGACACGCCCGCCGATTCCGAATGGGTCTCCCCTTGCCCTTGCGCCCTCACTGCGCACCAAGCCTGTCTTCTCGACTGGGTTGCCGACCTGAGGGCGCCGAATCGAAAGGACGCCAAAGAGAAAGTGCAATGTCCGCAGTGCAAGGCCGATATCAAAGTTGCGCAGCCTCGGAGCGTGGCCGTGGAGATCACGCATGGTTTTGAGCGTGTGTGGGCAAGGACGTTCATACCGGTGGGCGGCGCGTTTGTGGGAATTGCGCTGGGGGGAGCATGCTATATCCACGGATTCGCTAGCATATTCTTCATGATGGGCAAGACGGATGCTGTGCGTTTGCTGGGTATTCGTCGTGTCGATGGGCAGGTGAACACAAATGTCTTCTTCGGTCTCCCTTTCATACCGATCGTCTTGGCACTCTCGAGAACGTCCTATGCGGATGGCATATTCCCTATACTGCCCATGTTCTTCCTCATGAACCGACAACGGCCCACAAAGAACGGACCGCTATGGCCGCCGAGCATGATGATGACGCTCTGCGCGATGCCTTACATCCGAAGCATCTACAACGGCTTCCACAAGAAAGTGATCGCACCACGGGAGGAAGCCTGGCTGAAAGCCATCCAACCTCGCGCAGCCCAGGACTCAGACGCAGCCCCCGACGACGCCGCCGCCGCGCAACCCGAACCCCAGAACGCCGCCGAAGACAACCTGCTGGACTTCGAACTCGGCGTGCAGGTCGAAGTCATCGAAGAAGAGGAAGAAGTCGTCGAACCTCCCCCCAACAACGGCCCCGGACAGCCACCTCAACCCGAAAACCAGGCCCAACCACCCCAACCCCAGATCGACCTACTCCAACCCCAGAACGACCTCAACCTGGCCCGACCCGCAAACCCTCCTGCCCACTTTCAGCGGCACATCAACATCGACCTCAGCGCCATCGCCTCCGCCATCATCGGCGGCCTCCTCTTCCCCACCATCGCCACCGGCATGGGCTTCGCCCTGCACACCCTCCTCCCCTCGCGCCTCACCACCCCCCCTCGCTCTCATTGGCTGCATGGCCCGGCGCGGCAGACGGGGCTGCTGCAGAGCCGCTGGGGGAGGAGCTTGGTGGGCGGGTTGCTGTTTGTGGTGCTTAAGGACGCGTTGGTGTTTTGGACGAGCTGGAGTAGGAAGGAGGGGCATAGGCGGAGGAGGGTGCTGAATCTTGGGGAGGCGGGGGGGGAGGTAGGTGGAGCGCTGCCATAGCAAGGGGGACAAGCGAGGCGCATATGTTTTTTTCAAAGACAGTTAGAGCCACTGTTCTCCTTTCTCCTCTCCAGAGGGGGGCGCGTATGTGGAGAATGTATCTGCTACTCTATGACCAGCCATTACTACTCATCTTCTTCACCGGGTTGGAGTAAGGAAAGAAGCTGGGGGTTCTCAACCGAGGCATATGTGTGTTTTTCTTAGATGCATCTTCAGTGCCGCTGCTTCTCTTTCCCCTCTCAAACGGCAGCTGGTATGTGGAGAATATGTCTGCCACTCTATTTCCAGCCATTACTACTCATCTTTACAATCCCCGCCCTTTTCATACAAAACTTGTCTCGTTTCGATTTGTTTATCGTTTCTTGACGTCAGGACATAGCAACGGTACCTGCTTCGCTCCCAGACCAAACCCCCAGATACATACGCAAGTAACCCGAAGGTCCAATAGCCTCTTGGATGAACGACTCACTACATAAACCCATCTTGTCCTGCTCCCAAATAGTGACAAGAACATCTCTTGACGTACACGTGGACGACTCCACGGTAGGGCCCATAAACGACTAATCTCAAGGGAGAGACATCCCCGTACTTCGCTGGATTTGACGGATTACTGTGAAGTGCACCATACGCACCGTCTGTCATAGGCTCAACGCATACTGCAGCAACTTCTTCTAACTTTTATATATACGTGAAGTGCAAATCATAGACACTAGTTCATTCGCCTAAAAGGTTCAGAAATCGGTATCTTCATCAAATCAAACTGCCCCCTATATAAAAGTACCCACCCATCCCCGTTTTTAGATGCTTTTTTACCATGAACGCCTGACGCACCGGGAAATGCTGTGGATGTTTTATTTTATTTGTGGAGGTTTTGTAGGGGAGGGGGAGGGGGAGGGGGTTAGTGGCCGGATCGCTTTTTCATTAGGGCGCGGCGCTCTTTTTCTTTGGCTGGGGGGTGTGTGTGTTAGTGGGCGGGATGGGGGGGGGGAGGGGCAGGTAGGCGAAATAGGAGGAGGAAGGAGGGAGGAAGGGAGGGTGGAGGAGGGAGGAGAACGAGGATAAAGAGACTCACCCTCGTCATAAACCAAAAACTCATGCAATCCCTTCCCCGTCGGCACCATCGGCAGCACAGGGACCTTCTTATCCGTAACCACCTCCAACAAAGCCGGGCCCTCACTATCCAACAGCCACCTCAGACACGGCTCCACATCCTTCGGCGCGATTGCCCTCCGCGCTTGAATCCCCATCGCATCCGCCAGCTTGATGAAATCCGGGTTCTTCTGGTGCGTGTGCGCGAAGCGGTCCTCGTAGAAGAGGCTCTGCCACTGCGTCACCATGCCCTGCTCCTCGTTGTTCAGCACGATGATCTTGACGCCGATGTTGAACTGCGCCGCGGTGCTGAGCTCCGTGAGTGTCATGTTGAAGCTGGCGTCCCCGTCGATGTCAATCACCAGGGCGTCCGGGCGGGCGACTTTGGCGCCGATGGCCGCGGGGAGGCCGTATCCCATGGTGCCCAGCCCGCCGGAGGTGATCATGGTGCGGGGGTGGCGCCAGCGGAAGTGCTGCGCAGTCCACATCTGGTGCTGCCCCACGCCAGTGGTGATGACGGTGCGGTCTTTCATGTCTTGGGTCATTTCGCTGAGTCTTTCGATGACGGTCTGGGGTTTGATGAGGCCGTCGGGGGTTTCTTTTTCGTAGTTGAAGGGGAACTTCGATTTCCAAAAATTGATCTGCTCGAACCAGGCTGGGCGCTCGGGCTTGGCGTCGACGTGGGGGAGGAGGAGAGCGATGTTCGTGGCGACATCGCCTTCGACGGCCTCAGTCGCTTGAACAACTTTGTTGATGTTCTTAGGCATGATTTCGAAGTGCACGATACCGCCTCGGTTTTCGGCGGCGGCGGCTTTGGCTTGAGGCGCGAATTTCGAGATGCTGCCTGTGACGCGGTCGTCGAAGCGGGCTCCGAGGGCGATGATGAGATCGGCTTCTTGCATGGCCATGTTGGCGTAGGGCGAGCCGTGCATACCAAGCATATGCAGGGATTTGGGGTCCAGCTCGTCGAAGCCGCCGAGGCCTTGGAGAGTGGTTGTGACGGGAATGGAGGCTTTTGCAGATAGAGCGGCTAGGAGTTCGGGACCTTCGGGGCGGGCAATGAGGCCTTGGCCGGCATATATAACCGGTTTCTTGGAGATGTTGATGAGGTTCGCTACACGCTGGATGGCGCCCTCCAGCTGCTTTTGGCTGAGATGTCGTGCGGCTAGGCTTGCTGCGCTTGGATGGGTAGGAAGTGTGCTAGCTGTGGGGATGGGAGTTCGCAAGATGCCGGCTTGTACGTCTTTCGGCAGGTCGACCAGGACTGGCCCAGGTCGACCACTTTGGGCTATTTCGAAGGCTTCGTTTATCCGCTTTGGTAGCTCTGCCACGTTCTTAACCATAACATTCCATTTCGTGCATGCCCTTGTGATGCCCACAACATCTGCTTCTTGGAAGGCATCCGACCCAATGGCGCTTGTTACCACTTGGCCGGAGAAAACCACTAGAGGCGTCCCATCTGATAGGGCGTCCTGCATTGCAGTTACCACGTTCGTAGCTCCCGGACCGGAAGTGACAAGAACGACGCCTGGCTTTCCTGAAGCTCGAGCGTAGCCTTCTGCCATATGACCCGCACCTTGTTCATGTCTTGGGAGGATGAACTCGAAATGTTTCGAATTAAAGATGGCATCGAAGGTAGGAAGGATGGCACCACCAGGATAGCCGACTGTTCGACATCAGTCAATCGCTATCTTCTTGAAGACCTAGGGTCTTGCCGTACAAACATGCTTGACACCCTGCCGTAGCATCATCTCATGGAAAATCTCACCACCGCTGAGACCCACGAATCTATGGCCAATGTATGAGTGTACAGCGCTTTCAATGGGGATCAAAAAGGCGAGAGGATCTTAACGTACGATTCGTCCATGGCCGGTTGCTGCACATTTTGTAATGGATGAACTTCGTTTCGCTTGGACTCCTGGTTGAATGCTGGACTCGGGACTGGCCGTACTTGACTATTGGAACAGATCAGCAATTGTTCCTGTGAATAAAATGCAATTGAAACGCGCGAGGAAGGACTGACGCTGCCGGTACCGCAGCAGTACTTTGCCCCCTCCTGGCAACATCATTCTGAGGACTGTTCGTTGGTGCTAGTCTTCGGTGTGGCGAGACGGCAGCGGCTGGTGTGGTGGTAGAAAATGGCAGAGAGCAGGCACGAGTGGGAGGCTGTCGCCATTTTAAGGCGCAGATGGCGTTACGGGCAGGCTGTGAGCGCAGCATTGTGTGCGACGTTGTCCAGAATGACTCAACCCGGGTTTGGTGGGGAAGAAAAACGGCGCTGTGTGTGAGTCTTGCGATGTCGGCTAACGGATCAGCCCATCTGTTCAAATCGGGTCTTAGTGCATTGCGGGGCGGGATATCCTCGGCTTTGGAGTTCCAATATGACGTTCTACCCGTCCCAAGCTTCATGCAGAGGTGAGTACGGCGCTCCTTCTCCTTAATGAAGGCAACCAGTACACGTACCCACTCTTTTGGTAAGGTTCACCCACCTTTTTGGTAAATGGACCCATCGGCCAGGGTTAGCCATAACCCTAAAAATTTTGTATGCGCGAAATTTCTAAGTCCACCTCCGCATCTCCATTTACTTTACCCTCCACCTTTCCACCTCACCGTCGCCTGCAATGCGTCTACAACCACCTCTTAATGGTGAGTACGTGTCTTTGGAAGAGCTCCTTAATGCCGCCCAGACGCATGCCGCCAAAGAGGGCTACGCTCTTATTAAAAAGCGGAGCCAATCTCGTCTAGGAGTTCTTACGAAATGCGTCCTCCTATGCGACCGCGACGGTGAGCCTCGACGCCCCAGTTATTGACGATGCTTTGGCGGTGTCTCTTGGTGAAGAGGAAGATGACGAGGAGGTCAATGTCGCCGATGAGGCTTTTGATGACGAGACGGACTACGATGATCTTGTAAGTCTATCGGATATCACGAATCTTCTGCATGGTTTCGACATCATCAATAAGAATCTTGATGCACCATTTGAATCGACTTCTGAGCAAGAGATTTTGAGCGACGGCGGTGATCTTTTGGATGTCAACGAGCCTCGCAAAATCAAACCTAAAGGTCGTCCAAAAGGAGCGAAGGGCAAGAAGCGCCCGCCAACTCGTGCGGAAAAGGCGAAGGCCAAATCTAGTCAACGTGATCCTTTAGGCTTTGAGCACGTAGAGGCTCGTCTTTAGGCCGCTCGCGGCGGTACAAAACGCGACAGAGGTGACGGAGTAAGAGGTGGTAGAGGTGGAGCTATACATGTTGATTGTACGGGCGGCGAAGGCGGCGACGACGGCCCTGCAACTGAGGCTGCTAGATCTAGGAGAACGATCAAGACGAAGCCCTTCGCCGCCGCCGTTCTTGCGGAAATGGACGCTGAAATTGCAGCTATCGAGGCGGAGCAAGAGGCGGAGTATGCCGATTATCTTGAGTTTCACGATCGAGCGCGACAGCGAGGTCAAAAGACCTGCGAGGAGGCGATGAATGAGGAACTTATAAAGACGTCCTCCAAGGAGGTAGTCGACGTCAGCAGCGACGATGATAACGTGGAGGATTCAGACTTTGATTAGGACTCTACAAATGCGACCTTTCTGAACCTCCAAATGCTGTCGATATGGCCTTGCATCTAACGACGGCGAGGACGATAAATAGGCTTGCATTTAAGGGCAGGGAGGATGAGGAAAAGCCACTGTTTTCGGTGGTGTTTGCCTGCTAGTTGGGGGGGTTCTCGCGAGCATCTCATGGTCATGCGCATGCCTTAATAGATGATATTCGGACCTCCAATTCGCATTCAGTTTGAGCATTATAAGTGCGTGAATTTTGGCCCGGGGACACTTGAGATATTTGACATAATTCGCCTATGTTGCCACCAAATATCTATGGATTCCCAGCGCATTCTCTTAGTAACAAATGGTGCTTAGGAGGTACTTCGATTTAGGTGTGGTTTGTACCAATTTGGAGGTATTTCCGCCGGTGGGTCCATTTACCAAAAAGGTGGGTGAACCTTACCAAAAGAGTGGGTACGTGTACTGGTTGCCTTAATGAATACTTGGAATCTGAACCGTATATCCCATTCTGTGTAACGAGTGTCGGAGCTCGAGGTACAATCAGTAATGCAGGTCAGCCGATGTCTAGGACTTGTTTGCCTTGATTACTCCCGGGCGAGAGATTAATCTAAATATTTTCTTCTTCTTCGTGTGCCGACTGAGCTCGAGAGCCTAGGAGCATCTCAGGGTGAGAGACCTCGTGGCATCACGGTCCTCTTTTTCTCTCTGTCGATATAATAGTCTATGCAATTTCGTTTTCCGGAGGTTTGGCGAAACATTGCGCCCTTCTAACTCCCCAAACGGAGCGCTTACATCATCTCATCCTCCGGGTCCCATATCTTGACTCCTAGCGCGTTCTCTGTGTGATCCCTCTCTTGATTGATGAGAAATAAGCTTCGCTATGGCAAAGAACACCATGGATGAGCCAGTCCCTGTAGTGGACAGTCTCGATGCTCTTTATCCTACTGAGGTTCTCAAGCTTCAAATGCAACGCTGGGACCGTCTCTACAAGCGCTTCGCTGAGATCTTTGACGGAGAGAAGCCTCAGTTCGTTGCTCGAAGCCCGGGTCGTGTCAACATCATAGGAGAACATATCGACTATTCTTTGTACGAGGTGCTACCCATGGCGATAGCAGCAGATGTCCTGATTGCCGTCTCAGCATCTCCAGATCACTACGAAAACGGTAAGACTAAGAAGACTGTTGCCAATGTAGACCATGAAAAGCACAAGTCCAACGAATTTCTGATATCGGACAGCGGGGAGGTAGAGATCGATGCCTCAGCCCATGAGTGGAGCAACTACTTCAAAGCTGGCATCAAGGGCGCCTATCAGTTGTTACGGCAGAAAAATCCTAGCCATAAGCCAGTCGGCATGAAAGTTCTCGTCGATGGTACGGTGCCCGCTGGAGGGGGCCTTTCTAGCAGCGCCGCCTTCGTTTGCGCAAGCGCTCTCGCCGCGCTCCGAGCCAACGGTGAGGAGAAGGTATCTAAGAAAGATCTCGTGGAGCTGGCAATAGTGTCCGAACGCTCAGTTGGTGTCAATTCAGGGGGTATGGATCAGTCTGCATCGGTCTTCTCTATCCGTGGCAATGCTCTCAGCGTAACCTTCTGGCCCGAGCTCCACGCCGAAGCCCTTACTTTTCCCAAGATGGACCCGCCCATAACATTCATGATTGCTCAAAGCTTCGTGGCTTCCGACAAACAAGTCACTGCGCCCGAATGCTACAACAAGCGGGTTGTCGAATGCACTCTCGCTGCCGAAGTCATTGCTCATGCTCTCGGTCTGACACTCGAAGATGATTCTAGTCCGCTGTCTCGTAGCATTCGTGGTCTCCAACACGCCTACTTCAGCCATTCTGGTCCAGGCGCTCCTGCAGCTTCCCCTAAAGAGCAGCTTGAGATAGTGCTCTCACTAGTCGATAAGTACCTCGACAAAAAGGCCGGCTACACCCGCTCTGATATCGCCTCAGCCCTGTCCATCTCCACCCAGAACCTCGACGAGCGTTACTGCACGAAGTTTCCTGTCCGCGCCGAACACTTCTACCTTCATCAAAGAGCGAAGCACGTCATCACCGAAGCCCTCCGCGTCCTCAACTTCAAAGAGCTGCTACTGGCTCGGCCCTCCCCACCCGATCTCTTACCCCGCCTCGGCTCCTTGATGAACGAGACACAAACTTCTTGCAGAGAGGTGTATGACTGCAGCTGTCCAGAGCTCGACCAATTGTGTGAGATCGCACTGGAAGCGGGCTCGTACGGTAGTCGTTTGACGGGAGCTGGCTGGGGTGGGTGCACCGTACATTTAGTGCCCAAGGACAAGGCGGAGGATGTCAGAACGGCGTGGATCGAGAAGTACTACAAGGTCAGGGAGCCGGACATCAGTCCAGAGAAGCTGGGCGAGGCGGTGGTGATTAGCGAGCCGGGGCAGGGAGCCGCGATGTGAGTCTCTTCTGTCTCGCGGTCGTTGGGATTGTGCTAACGGGGCTTTCAGTGTTACGATGTCGTAAAGTCCCGCGTTGCCCGTAATTTATTAAAAAGCCACCTCCGAAATCCTCCACAACAAGCCATCCTCTTGCATCGTCCACCTACCATCCCCTACAGTGGTAAAAACGGTGCACCACATCTCGGCGCCCCTTGCAAAAGTGTGTTTTCGAAGTGATGATGGCCTGGTCTACCAAAAGTCACCCGATGAGAAAGAAGGAAACAATTACTCGCTTCGTGCAGCGAACACAACTACACCGCAAAAAGACGTGCACTGAGGAACGGGTCATCTGGATCAGGTGGCTGAGAAGTGCACCATACCCACGGACGGGATACCCGTTTATCAATAATCTATCGTCCCCACTCATCGTCTTCGAGCCCCTCGATACCGCAACTATAAATGCGACAGTCAATCATGTCTTCTTCAGCACCCTGCCCGCAAGACTACTCGAAAACCTCTGTTGACCAGGATCGTGAACCGAAGACCTCCAAACGGCAAATCCAGCATAGCTGTGCAATCGCAGACCTAGTACGTAGGCTCCAAGGCAAGTGCTGCGGGTCTGGATGTACTGGCGTAGGCTGAAGTGAGCGTATACGGCACTGATGGCGTGTGAATTGAGCAGACAGAGGCGATCATTCGACTTGTGAGAGAGAAGCATGCACATGTGTTTTATTTTATAAGAACGAAGAGAATACAGCGACCAGGCAGATTGGGTAGCTTCAGTCTTCGCAGCTATCAACTATGTCTCACAGCCACAAGATGCACAGTCAAAATACCATCGAACCTCCCTGACCTATCAACCAAGCTGACCAGCGCATCTCAAACCCAGCTATATCCTACACCTCACGCCCACACACCCCATCCCCCCATCCCCCCATCCATCGAGATATTCCACGCACGCACTTCCTATACACCCCCCCTCCTCCTCCGCCCGTCTACATCGGCTGCAGATAATTACTCGGCACCAACCCCGGCCTCCCACCCTTCCCCGACACCTCCGCCTCCCACCAGCCATCATCCTGGAACCTCGTGACCGCCAAGATATCGCCCTTTGCGAAGCTGAGTTCCTCGGGGATCGCCGCGCGGTAGAGGTATAATGCCCTCGCTGCACTCAACGTCAACATCTCCTCAAAACCCTTGATGGGGCCCCAAGACTCACCATACTGCAGAATCGGTCTGCCGTCCCTCGTGAACTGTCCTCCTCCTGCAGCACTCTTGCTCCTACTCCTCGGATCTGGGACTTGCATCGCACCGTCGCTGCCGTGCTGAGCCGGGCCCCCGTAATGGCTCATTGGACGGGCGTTGGTGGCGCCTCGAGCCCTCTGGTTCATGCCCTGGCCGCCGTCGGAAAGCTGCAATGCCATACCTCCGCCGCCGCTGCTGCTGCTTGGTCGTTCCTGACGACTAAACTGTGGCAGCGGAGACACGGCGCGCGGAATATCGCCCGGCGAGCCATGGAGAGAGTATCCCCCACTACCGTAGCCGGCTTTGTTCGGACTGCTGCTACCGGGTGAATTGTGCTGCGAATATTGCCCGGGGTTGCGATTCGCATAAGCAGGCTTTGTCGGGCTGTTGCTCGCCTGCCGCGCGCCGTTGTACGGGTTTGGGCTAGCGCTTCTGGAATAGCCAGTTCGCCCTTGGGGCTGGGGCTGCGAGGTATTGTATCCAGGACGGGGACTTGTGCTCCTCATTGGCAATGGCGAGGTGGCCCGTGGAACGTCTCCGCTACCGCGGGTACCAGGTCTTGAGGAGCCATACATATCCTGCGTTTGGCGTTCGTATCGCTGCGTAGTCTGCTTCATCTGAGCGGATGTGAAAGCTGGCTGGGGAAGATCGAGACGCTTGACCGGCTGTTCGTTGTATGATGGTGGAGGCGTACCACGTTGGGCGGCTGCGATGTCACTGTTCTGACGCGAATTCGCTCCGGGACCAGGCGTTGCTATACCGGAATAGCGGTCTGCAGACATCCGTACGGAAGATTGCTTGCCGATCCCTTTCAGCTCGGCGAGTGCTTGAGCGATAGGATCAAGGTCTTTCGTGGGTGAGGGCATGTTGCTGGTGAAGGTTTTGTTGCGTTGAGCATCTGGCGATGCAACATCAAAGACGTTGTTTCCGACGTTAAGCTGGAAACTTGCGCGAGGATCTACTGGCTCCGGGCTCCCAGCTAGAGTGTCTTGCAATCTTGAAGACTGGTTACCTTGACCGTAATTGCGCGTTGGGCTGGCGGCGCTGCTTCCTGCATTACGCCCGTTGGATGAATACTCTGGCGGAGCGATGACAGGTGGTTCCTTGTCGTGCTTGCTCTTTCTCCGAAAGGGGCTGTTACTGAAGAAACCGCTTCTCTTCTTTTGGACTTGTTTCGTAGGACTCATTGCAGGGGCCGTTGCCATTGGCTTGTTGGGTGATTGTTTCCCACTTGCTGGCTCCTGACTTGAGAATGACGTGGGGTTCGAGTACTCGCTCTGGGAGTCTCGACTGCCTGGTCTCATTGGACTGACCGCCGAGGATCGATCTGATGCTGGAGCTGTACGACAGAACATTGTCATTCCGTCGGTCGGATACTCGTTGTGCGGCACTTGAGCGAAATCCTCTGTCTGTATATTATGGAGTTGAGCTTGGTTCTGGGCTTGCCGTCTGTAGTCAATCTGTGGTGGAGGCTGACCCATGGCCTTCTGTGGAGTCAACGTAGTTTCTCGGCTGGGTGGTGTCTGCGCTTCAGAATGGCCCAGTCGCTGAGCCAGGTCGGATTGAGGGTCATGGTGGGACTCAAATATGGAAGGCTGCGGAGACGAGCTTCGGAAGGCCGGGTTGATTGTGCGCTGGAATTGTGCCACAGAATAGGCCTCATCATCTGACGCTTCTGACGCGGTATCGTTGAGGTCTCCCCGGCAGAAGTTGATGTACTTTGGCGGATCTGGAATCTCTTGGCCCGTGCCCTTCTCCTGGATGAAGCTTGTGATATCTTTCTCTACCTCACAACTCTCGAGGGCCACCCTAATCTTCTCACACGACTATTGATTATTAGTAGTGTTCAGCAAAAAGAGTGTAAAACGTACCCCATCATCACTGACACAGACCGTTGAGGCAACATTGGCAAAAGTCCACAAGCTGCTTTTGCTAAAGTCTAATCTTTCCTCTTCCAGGTCTTGGAATTTCTACCATTGCGGTCAACGGTAGCGCATGCTAGGCATAGACTGCACTTACATCGCAAGCACCCTTCCAATCTCGGTTCCAGCGGCCAGTAGTCTCCTCCAACGCTTTGACAGCCCCTTCATACTCGTTGCTAGTAGAAGCTAGCTGAATCTGAGTTTTCTCCATTTTCGCCTTGTTCTTACGCTCTTCCTGGCCCATAACCATGTGACCTTGCGCCATGTACCCTTTGATCTTGAGACAGTCTTGTTCGTATCGGTCTCGCGACTACGAGTCTATCAGATAGATTCCTCAAAATGATTTCCATAACTGACCTTGTTGACTATTTGTGTTTGTTGTTGCTTGATTTTATAGAGCTTCTCGATCCCACTCTGTACAATTTTACGTCGCTCTTTCATGCCTCCGGCGAACGCGCCCAATGGTTCCTCCAGTTCGCTCTTCATTTGGGCTGCGATCGCTTGATGTGACTTGCCCATCGATTCAACCTCGCCTCGCATGACATCTAGAGAAGCTCGTAACGTGCCAGCTTCTGATGATCCTAGGGGTTTGCGGCATAAGGCCAGTAGCTTCCGAGCGTATTCGTCTTCAATCGAAGCTCGACCTACACAAATCAGTACAGAGCCAATTCATTTCTGAAAGATGCTGCCTTCATACTGTTATAGAAAGCTTTCAACTCATCGCAGGTAACTTTCGCATTATGCATGCGCTCCAGGAGTGGCTGGACACCAGCATCTTCCTTGCCCCAGAAGTTGTTGGCAACTACATATGTCAGCTTAAAACCTTGATAAAGAGCACTTTTTACTGACATGACAGCGTCACTGTCGGTCCTTCCGCGACTGTTCCCGGCATAACTGGGACAGCGCGACCTTCGATCGCGATGATACTGAAGCCTTGATCAAGTAGGCTTGTGAGCGGTAAACATGTCGCCACCAATTCAGTCGTATCGGTGATGAGCAACAGCGGCGGCAGATGGTTGGGGATACTCAGTGGTTACGGAGAGCTAGTAGAGTAATCGAGGCTGCTTTTTTTCCGCTACTCCAAATAAAGTCGTCGCATGGAGCAACCGGTGGAGACCGAAGATAAGCCACGGGATCTAGCCGTATGTGGATCCCCAAGGAACTTCGCTGGAGTCGAGGTTGAGAGGCTCAAGTATTGCAATCGTCGACTATCCTCCCCCTCAGCATCTGATCAGACCTGCAACTCCTCAATTCCAGAAGCCCTAGACGCTCGCAGTCCTTTCCACCCGCCTAGACTGCGCGGGCATCACGAATGTTCGCGTATCTCAGATGACCTTCCCTCCCCCTCACCCTGCAGCTCAGAACTCCATTGCTTCGAGTACAACCAAAAGCTCTGGCATACGTCCACTGAGGTCACAACAGTCGGCTTGGGGGATCCCTGGCTCCGTCGCAGGAGCTGGCCGTGGTCTCACTCCTTTGTCCACAGATCTCAGCTCCGACCCTGCAGCCCGCAATCGCAACTCATCCTCCGCTTCACCATTCCTTCCTACATTCTCTTCGATCGTGAACTCTTCTACAAGCTCTGGCTATAGCCGAAACAATTACTCCGCTTCATCCTCCAATTCACCATTCCCTCCGCTGCAACCTGGATCACAGCAGCCCAGCAGCAGCCAAATACTTTCGCCTAGGTCGCGGACCATCACGCCCTCATCACAGCCAACATTGGCGTCCTCCACCGCGGCTTCGACCACCGCGTCTCAAGGAGGGGGCGGTAGTGGCGGCGGAGGGGCTCCCCGTAGTCAGACATTCTCGCCTTTATTAGCCCAGCAAAGCCTCAGCTCCCCCACCACCAACACTTTTGACCGGTCAGCATTCACCGGCTCTGCTTCATCTTCGGCTACCTCCGGCCAATCTTCGGTGTCCAAAATCGTTGTCACTCAGGTTTTCTTACTTCTCGGGTCCATTACGGAAAAGGAAGGCAGGGCGAAGTGGGAGTCACAGGCAGAACAGATTCGCAAGGTACACCTTGTGGATGTGAAGCACAATTAATGTCTGTCGTTAATACTCATATAGCTTGTCGAACCGCACGGGATGGAAGTCTTCTCTAAATACTTTCGGCGCCTATTAGTCGGGAATTCTCCTCAGATCTTCCCTGGTATTAATCGAAATGTGGAGAACCCGGGCAACTACCAGCTAGTGGTGCAGGAAATGGAAAAGATCACACAGGACCCAGAGCAGGCGCCTAAGATTGCAGAAATCATCGACTCATCCGAAGGCGACATCTTCCGTGATTTCGACCTCGCAGCATTCATGGATCACTTCAAATTAGATCCGGTTGCCAAAACCCTGTTGGCTTCTGCGTTCAGTCATGTCTCCAAAGCGGATCTGAGGAAGAAAGGTAAGCTTTAGCATGTGGGAGAGTACAACAAGGCTGAGCTTACGAACCTCAGCTGGCGATGCGCTCGCACGGAATTTTCCGCTTCTCATTCAGCGCTTTGGTAATGTCAACAATGATGATTACGACATCGCACCTTCATTACTTGCAACGGCTGCCTTCAAGTACCTCCAAGACGCCCCTCCAGAGGCACGGACAGATAGGGAGAAGAGTCAAATACACTATGCGCTAGACCTTCGCTACACGAAACAAGATGAACCACTACCATCTGCCATACGGTCAGCTTTGACTCTGATCGAGCTTCTGGAAACGAGCTATGAGCTCGCAAAAGAAGTCCAAAAGCGTGGGCCACGAGTATCGACCAATCTCGATGCCGCTAAAGAGGTTCTTTCAGAGTATCGGGAAGATGTTAACGAGAAACAGGTTGCTGGAGCACTTCTGTACATGATTCTAACACCGGACTTCCGACAGTATTCCCCGGCTGTGTTCGTTTCGGCGGTCCGCGAGTGTATCGAGAAAAGTTTTGACTGGTCGAAAGTTGTTCAAGACTTTGATCGCAGAGGCCTGTCCATCGACGTTGAACAGTTCTTGGCGCTTTTCAATGCTTTACTTCCGGTAGCCCAACAAGATCCGCGATTCGACATACAGATGCTTTGGGGTGGTAGATGGCAGCATCCGGCCACTCAGCTCTCGTTCGTTCTGGCGTTCGTATCCCTGACTCGAACCGACCTTGATGCTACCACCATCCCAGGACTGCGCCAGTCGTATGATCCGCTCGGATATACGGATGCACCTGAACGAGTCGTACGATATATCGAAGACGCGCGAAAAGACACTGTGATATCGATCGATGCTATGGCAGCACTCTTCGAGCTTGTGGATCATCCCGACCATCCCCCATCAGCGGAAGCATTGAGCGCTGTCACATCTGTAGTCGAAGCAAAGAGGGGTTTTTTCTTGTGTGCAGCCGCAGGCACCCCTAAACCATGGACGAACAACCAACAATCTGTCATGATGAAGTTGCTGCCCTTCTTCTTAATGAAGTCGACACCTGATCATGGCTACGTTCTATATTCCCTCTGGGTGCAGGACAGAAGCTGGGTTGCCCAAAGGCTTGTCGACATTCATGCGGAAGATCCTTTGAAGCTTTCCCTGATCCTCGACATCGCCCAAGACCAGGAATGGCTTGAAGATCTCTCGACTTTGGTGAACGCACTGGGTATTGACCTGGTTGCGCTGGCTCATCGAAAAGGTACTTTTGGCATTGAGCAGTGGGCAGAAGAAAGGCTATCAAGAAGCGCCGGCGATTTCACCAACGCCATCACTAAATTTCTGATCATCAAGGCCGCAGACGAGATGCGCACCGTTCGTGGTGATCAGCCGGGACCGAAGACTGTGAGTCTTGCCACCAAAACAGTCTATGCTCTATTGGACGTTCTTGAGCAGCAAACAACAGGAAGTCCAGAAGATTTGGTAATTCTAGAGCGACAATGCATTCAGGCCTTTCCGCGATTGATCAACTATGGCGAAGGAGTTGATGAGATTATTGACGCCAACGGAGCTGAAAGCAATTCCTTGCCAGAAGATTCTGATGCGGAGATGCAGGACCTGTATAAGCAGATGTATAACGATCACATGGACTTCCGAGAAGTCATCAAGATTTTGCAAGGCTGCAAGACATCGCAAGATCCAGCGAAACAAGACCTATTTGCTTGCATGATTCACGGCCTGTTCGATGAATTTGTGTGCTTCAGTGAGTATCCTGACGGCCCACTTCGGACAACTGCTCGTCTCTTTGGTGGCATCATCAGATGTGGCCTGCTCTCTGGTCTTGCCTTACGTGTTGCGCTGGGCATGGTACTTGAAGCGATACGCAACTATCCCTCGGATGCCTCCATGTACAAATTTGGTGCCGAGGCACTGTCAGTCTTCCAGGATCGTCTCCCAGAATGGCCTTTATATTGTCAACTGCTCGCTGAAGTTCCTTCATTGGAAGGCACAGAAGCTTACGATAAGATTATGGAGGTTGTCAATGCCGACGGCGGTCCGACGAAATCGCACGGGGGTACCAACGGTGTCAATGGTCTACCAGACGGCATCGGTATGGCAAACGGTGACTTTGATGAATTTCTATCGCCAGACACAAATGTTCCATTCCGATCGATCAATGCCGACGCTACGCAGAACTCGGAAGTCTACGAGGAGCCCGATGACGAAACCCAAGAAAAAGTTGTATTCTTCTTCAATAATGTCTCGGAGCAGAATCTAGGCATCAAGCTGAGAGATTTGCAAAAGGCATTAAGAGACGAGCACTTCCAGTGGTTCGCGTCTCTTCTTGTCGAAGAGCGCGCAAAACTCGAGCCAAACCTCCAACAACTCTACCTAGAGATGCTCAAGCTACTTGGGAATAAGTCCCTCTGGGCAGAAGTACTACGGGAGACGTATATCAGCGTACAGCGGATGCTGAACGCAGAAGCGACCATGAGCTCTACAGCGGAGAGAAAGAACCTCAAGAGTCTAGCAACATGGCTTGGATCGCTCACCATTGCACGCGACAAACCGATTAAGCATAAGAACATCTCTTTCGTAGATCTGCTGCTTGAGGGCTTTGAGACGGAGAGGCTGTTGATCATCATTCCCTTCACCTGCAATGTCCTTGCACAAGCAACGAAATCAACGGTGTTTCGACCTCCAAATCCTTGGACAGTCGAGATCGTTCGTCTGCTGCTTGAGATTTACAATGATGCGGATCTGAAGTTGAACCAAAAGTTCGAAATCGAGGTCTTGTGCAAGGAATTCGGCGTCGATCGAAACAATTATGAGCCGTCTACATATCTCAGAGACAGACCAATTCGGACCGAAGAACAACCACAAACAATGTTGTCTGATGGTATTGAAGGGTTCGATGATCTGACTTTGGGGAGCATCAACCGGCCAGTGCGCAATGCTCGATTTTCACCATCTGCTATAGCTGCAACCTTACCGGACTTGGAACCGCTCTTAGTGTTTCCTCCTGCTTCCGGCAGCCTGACGAACCAAACACGCTTGCGCCAGATTGTGCATGGGGCGGTCCGACGTGCAATCGTGGAGATCATTGCTCCAGTCGTCGAACGTTCTGTCACTATTGCTACCATTGCTACTCAGAATCTTGTTCACAAGGACTTTGCTCGGGAGCCGGATGAGGAGCGAGTCCGCAAAGCTGCGCAGCAAATGGTCAAGCAGCTCTCTGGGAGTCTCGCTTTGGTCACCTGCAAAGAACCTCTACGGATGAGTATGACCAACTACATCCGGATGGCAATGCAAGAGATGCCTGACCAAGTTTTTCCTGAGGGTGCTATCTTGATGTGCGTGAATGACAACCTAGACACAGCCTGCAACATTGTCGAAACGCAAGCAGAAGAGCGTTCGATGCCCGAAATTGAATCGCATATCGAGGACGAGATAATCAAGCGTCGCCAATTCCGAGCAGAGCATGGGAATGAGCCATACATGGATGGGCCTCATAACCGCTGGGCCAATTATATCCCGGACCCCTTCAAGCAAGGTCCTGGCGGCTTGACCGGGGAGCAAATGGCTATTTACCTGCAGTTCGCTCGCCAATCACGCGGACCGGCGAGCCATGCGCAAACGTTGTCAGCAGACAGCGGTCGACAACTGCCAGATGTGCTCTCAGATGCTTTTGCTACAGGAACAAGCATCCCGACACCTGCAGAAGCACCTGCCGTCCCGCATCACCCCTTCCATCAGCATCACCAGGCAAGCCGTACTCTCGGTCCTGCCATCCCCCACGGCCTGGTGAATGGTTACTTGGATCCCAGGATCATTCAAGATCGCATACACGATTTGATTGAGGAGGTTATTCGAATAGCAAAAGAGACATCAGAAAAGTGGTTGAAAGACCTGGCCCGAGACAGCCCAATCCACGAACTACTCAACCAGTTATGGGATCTCTTAGTGGCTAACCCGGCTAACACTGATGACCTAACACTCTCCGCTGCGGAATTGGTATGCTCGAATATGTTCGAGGAAGGGAGAACGACTTTCGATATGGATCTTCTGGCACACCTGCTTGAGAAGCTTTGTCAATTGTCGGCGAGGACATACAAAGAAGTGTTCCTACAATTCACCAGTCAAGAAGACGAGAGGAACCTCAATGGGCCAGTGATAATCTCGCTACTCCGAGTCAATTTGATTGATGCGAGACAGGCAGATGTTATGATATCGAAGCTCTTGAACAACCGACGTCTGACTGCAGTCGAGTTCTTCTCGGACATTCTAGATGCATTGCTCCTCAACAATCATCCAATCGCGTTGAGAGCTGACTTCGCACTCAGTCTCGCCGCCTTAGGCCAATGGTCCTGGCAGGGGTCGACGCCACAGCCTGTGGAAACTCTGGTTCGAAAATTGTGGGACTGGGGCGTACATGAATTGGTCGAAAGCAGACCCGACGAAAAAGCACTAGTCCGACAGCACCAATATCAATACATCTTCGAAGAATGGCTCGCCATCTGTAACCAGCCTAATCCCAGTGAGAAGTTACTCGGCGTTTTCATTCGACAGCTGCACCACAAGCAATTGCTAAACTCCCAAGAAGACACGGCATACTTTCTGAGGGTCTGTATTGACGCCGCGGTTGACGCTCACGAGCAGGAGGAGCCCAACATGCAATCTAATGAAGGCCACTTCTCCACCGATTGCCTAGCAAAGCTCATCGTCTTCCTTGTGAAGAACCAAGGCGAATCCGATGGTGCTGTCAAGGGTGACAAAGCTGTATACATGGATTCAATCCTGTCTATCGTCGTCTTGATACTCAACAACCACCACGTCATCCGAGGAGAACAATTCAATCAGCGAGTGTTCTTCCGATTGTTTTCGAGTATTTTGTGCGAGTGGCACGACTTCGGCCGTAAAGACTACGCACAAGATCGTAACATGATTCTTGTGTTTGCGGATAACTTCCTCGCTCTGGAGCCGCTACATATTCCGGGTTTCACGTACAGTTGGCTCATCCTCATATCACATCGACTCTTCATGCCTGCCGTACTCAAGTTGGGCGACGACGAAGGATGGGAGCCCTTTGCTAACATCGTGGAGGCTGCTGTCTCGTACGTGAGCGAGCTGCTCAAACAACCGATAGTCGCACCCCTTGCCAAGGATCTGTATCGCGGCGTTCTGCGCATCTTGGTGATCCTACACCACGATTTCCCCGAGTTCCTGGCGGAGAACCACTACCGTCTTTGCAACATCATCCCGTCTCATTGCAGCCAGCTTCGCAACCTGGTGTTGAGCGCTTATCCCTCTTCAATACCCATCCTTCCCGATCCTTTCACTAGCGGCTTGAAGGTCGATCGCCTCGAGGAGATCAGGAAGCTACCTAAGATTTCTGGAGATATAGTTGCAGCTTTGCAGCGAGGTAATATCAAAAACCTTGTCGATCGTTCATTGCGGGGTGGCGATATTTCTGAAGACACTGTCACTTATATTGCAAACGTTGCCGTTAAGCCCACGTCGCAGAGGACGACGGGACCTATCGTCGACGTAGCTCTACTCCATTCTCTGGTCTTGTACGTCGGCGGCGAGGCCATTGCTAGCGCATGCCAGAGGGGCGGTCCATCCTTCACAGACGACTCGCTTCACGCTGTGCTGATGGCTAAGCTATCCAGACAGCTTCATCCCGAAGCCCGCTACCACTTCTTGAGCGCCATCGCCGATCAACTCCGTTACCCCAACAACCACACTCATTATTTCAGTCACGCACTCCTCCACCTCTTCGGCAGCGACCTCGCGGACCAGCAGGAGTCCGATGTGCGCCAACAGATCACCCGCGTCTTACTCGAACGCTTGATCGTCCATCGTCCTCATCCCTGGGGCTTGATCATCACGCTACTGGAGCTGATCAAGAACCCGGCCTACACTTTCTGGGAGCTGCCGTTCATCAAAGCCGCACCTCAGGTAAGCTTTTGCCCTACCTGATTTCCCATATCACATCCTCCCACCTTCCCCCAATACTAACAACTTCCCCCTCTTACAGGTCAAGAGCATGTTCGCCGTCCTCTTCCAGCACATACAGCAAAGCCCACGGGCACTATCCTAGCTTACATATACACGACCTACTTCCGGCGGATGAATCAGCGGTCTTTTGGCACAGTTTATTCCCCATACAATGACACCGAGGCGCATGGGACCGAGATATAAGGCGGGGATTGGGCTTCCTGTCCGCTTCACACACGATCAATCTAGCATGGCGAGGGCGAGGGCGAGGAACGAATATCACGGTGTTCCTTGGCGTTTTTGCTTATCTAGATATTCACTTTTCCGGTAACCATGACCAGGCCCCCTCCCTTCTGTGCCTCTATATTTCTTCGATATAGGAGGAGGGGATGGAGAGGAAGGGTGGGTCGTGGGCAGGGATGCGGGCTTATGCTTATGGGTGGGTGGGTGTATTATAAGGAGAGATTATGGGCTGTCTGTAGGATAATCTAATGGCTGAATTGCTATGCTAGTATGGTGAATATCCCATATGAACTCAGTGTGATCTTGTGCTAATGCCATGACCTTGCTGGTCGAAGTATGAAAAGGTTCCTTGATAATCAACCAAAACTCCGTTCCCTGCCCTTGGTATCCCGAGAGCTATGCTATGCTATGCTATGCCATGCTATGTTGTGGTTCCGCTAATCAACGTATTGCAGAAATCGTAGATTACCGTAAACCCCAAACATTCAAAGCAACCCAGCTCCGATAGTCCGCCAACCACCCACTCATCCCTATCCATACCTCAATCTTTATCCTGCCACCACTCCAAACCATCCAAACCAACCCCCCCCAACACCCCACCTCCTCCACCCTACTCATAAGTCATCTCCTCCCTCAACATCAACTCCCACCTCAGCCCCAACTCCACCCTCTTCAGCTCCAACTCCACCTTCTTCGCCTTCAGCATACCCCGTCGCCAATCCCCCTCCTCCGTCTCAATCGCCTTGTCCAACTCCTCCTTCCACTTCCCACCAAGCTTGTTGTTCCATTCCTGTAGTTCCGCGGCTTGCGCCTCGAGGATTGCGACGCGGCGCTCGGTCGGGTCGCCCAGGGGGGGGAGGTGCGTGGCCAGGTCGCGGCGGTGGCGGAGGCGGAGGCGGCTGTTGACGGCTGGGAGGCGGGAAAGGCGGGTGATGAGGGTGCGGTCGGAGGGGTGGACTATGGTGAGGATGCGGGGGCCGGGGGAGCTGGGGGTGCTGGGGGTGCCGCTGTCGCTGCCGTGCACGGAGATGATTGATTGGGCACGTGATTGCGTGTTCTCGTTCTTTGGTTGGCGGGGGCGAGGAGAAGCACGGCGTTTGCGAGCGGGGGCGCTGGCTTTCTTGATGGGGGAGGTGGTGGTGCCCTTCTTGCTTTGGGCGCGTGAAGACGGCTTCCCCACGGTAGAATCCTTGCACGATTGTCGTGTCCAGATCCTCTGGACGGTTATGGAAGTCGGCTGCTTCGGGATGTCCGGCGAATGGAGGATCAGGACACATCATTGTACCGACCTCCATGGATTTCGGCGTCGTCAGCGTTACAGCATCAGGGGAACCAATATAAGACTGCATTGCCGGCGACGCTGGGCGTAAATGGTATTTGATCACTCGCTCAAAGACTCGAGAATCAAAAGGGCCGAAATGAGGCGTTGCACGAAGACGATTGCTCGCGTCCTCGAGTGAAGGCCAAAGATCTCTACGCTTGACCATGGCAACTGCACGATGAGATAGATCTATCCCCGTATCTATACGATCAATTCTCCTGACAGCCGAGGTGGTCCTAAGTGTAGGCTCCATAAGCACTATGCCGGAGAAGAGGCGAGGGTGGAAGATAGCAAGAGAGACAATCGAGACGCATCCCCATGACAGACCCATGGCAATCAAGGGAGGTGGCATGAGTTCCTGAAAGTGGTTCATCATGTGTAGCAGATCTCGAGAGCTATCGAACCAATGCGGCTCATCTCCAATCATCCCTTCATTCAGCACGTAGGACGCACCGTGATGAGCTGTATCCATCGACCACACAGCCCGAATACGAAGCCCGCGTTGGAGGAGCTCATCATAGAAGGGTTCGTAGATTTCCTTTGAAGAGCCAATGCCGCCCATCATAATCAGAGTGGCATCGGTAGCTGTGGGCTCTGTGTGAGCCTTTGGTATATATTGCTTGACTGCTAGTCGTAGCCTTCCTTTCTGCTCATCGCGGATTCCTCTACTGAATCCTCGTATATGTGAGGCTGAGATGACGTGTTCACATATCGTCCACATCTCTTCAGACATCTCCACAACGAGACTTTCGATGTATATATAGTAGGTCGAGATCCAGGGTAATCGCTTTGAGGACCAATCATCATCAAGTGTGTACTCTGTGAATCCGTCCACTTTTCAGTAAGCTGTTTTGACGCGTCTGCCGCCTCATACGGCTAGCTTATCCCTTGCCGCCCTGTACTCCTTCTCACCTAGTAATGCAATCCACCCGGTATTGCAACCGCTAGTGATTTTGGCGCCTAAAGCTTAAGGTTGACCCTTATAAAATCACTAGCGGTTGCATTACCGGGTGGATTGCATTACTAGGTGAATAGGAGTACTTACTGTACGGTATCTCGGCGTGTTGGATGCTTCACTCACCCGCATGCTTTCGAGATTTGAGCCTTCCACGGAGTAAGGCCTGGCAGCTGTCTACGAAGGCGCCTGGCTTATTGATAGCCTTCTGGCCTTCCTTACTCCCTCGTCCGTCTTTGGCCTTACTCTCGCACTGCATCTTCTCGACTCAATCTGCGCTTCCATAGACTGACCTTACTGCCGACCTTTTGCCATGGGTGCTTTTAAGATATAGGATGCATACCCTGAAGAGGCGATATGTCAGTGGACGGAAGCGATGATGAACAGAGCTGCTTTTATAACGCTTCCGGCGGACAGAAGTTCGTCGGCATCCTCGAACTTCTATAATTTTTACACAGTTTTGCGACCGTTGAAGCCACAAGAAAACTTTTAATTGCAATACAGGTCGGCACGTTGTGAACATCATTTCCATTACCGAAAATATTTCGCTGACAGTTTTCGCTGTCGAATTAATTGTATTTCGTGGTAGTCATGGGTGGGGCTAGGGATTCCAGTTGCTCTGTCCACCAGGAGTACCGATTCGGACGTTCATGAATCACACCCTTCTAGAGCTTGAACAGCGCTCAGCGGATCAGGTAGGGAAAGGGCACAAGGACATGTAGCAGCTGCTGCGATTGATAATCATGCGTTAATTTTACATCGATGGGAATATTTTACATGACGCCATCCAGCCGCTCCTCACCTACTATATCAGGCTTGCTATATATGCGTACCAGCTATTCTGACTACTTGCCTAAGAATCACTTGGAAGCCCCTGCTCCTGCGCTCTGACAGCGTCTATCTTCACTGCAACACGGCTTGCCCTTGCAAGGATGAGCGACACGTTGACGTTTACACGAGCGGAAGAAACGGGCGAGTTGCGATGCTCCTGCTTATACAAAGTCGTTTTACTTCTTCGACCTCAGAGACCAGTAGGAGATCGTCAATGGATATTTCAGGAATATATAACCGTCAAGCTGAAGCTATCGAACATCAACATAATCCGTAAGATAAGACATTGTTCCTTTGACTAGACAACAAGCTAATACTTACAGGTTGTGAAATCAAATATCTTAATAGAGAACTCTTAGAAAGTAAAGCAGCAACTCGAGACTGTGTCGATCCATTTCAGTCAGGACTTTGTTATGTAGAAACTAACCCTTGAGAAAAAGAAAAATACATGACTATAATCGAGCTCGTTTCGTTGAACACAGGTAAGAAATAACGAAAGAATCCTGCATTAGATCTATCAACCACTGGGCTGACATCTGATGTCGTGCGCAAGGTTGCCGAGAACATCGCAAAGATGCTGCTCCTTCCTTTCAGCGGGGTTTTCCCATCAAGTCCGTCTTCAATTGGACGATTCGTGCTCCTTCTGTAAGCAAAAGCAAATTTGGAAGTTTTACTCGACTCTATCGGCTCTTTCCCTAACAGGAGCAAACGGCATGTCGGGATCAGGCATCAAAGGCTATTCCATGCGGTGCCACCAGTGGGTGCTTTGTCTCTCCACAACCATCATAAAACCCCTTCTCCTGCTGTGTCTTCGAGGACCTCTAATCATGTCACTGATTTCCCTTGACGCTTTGCCACCTTATCAAAGGGCCGTGACTGGTCATTCAGGTCATCGCCAGATCGTCAACATAAAGATTTGGCCAAACTCATTCTGGTCTTTAGCCTTCCTCCCGGGTACACGAGTGACCCCCGCCTCGTGCCTGGCAAGCACCCCAGGCAGGGATCAGAACAATTAAGCCTTGGCTTTTGCCGTCTACAAGAGTGGCAGCTCCCAATCGTTTTGTCCTCAACTTTTTCCTATGGCGGTACAAGCTGCGAAAAAGCCGATTGCGCTTCCGGATTGTCATTCGTGCCAGATGATGCTGCTTCTGCGAGTCCATTCGGTGCGTTGGTCTGCACTGTAATGCAGTGTTAATGGACTTGAGGTCTACGTGGTCAACAAACATTCGGGGGATAAGCAACAATTTGGATCGATATCGGTATCGTGTTATGATGGAGGGACAGGATGATGGACATTCGTAGAAATATGGCACTATATGTGATGGCAAACCGGATCACAATTAATTGAGTTAATCAATAGTCCGACCTCAGCAGTCCTCTTGGTGGGGTACTATGCGACATGTGCTATACCTATAGATATATTGGAACTGTACCTACTTTATGGCTCTTGATCATGACGCGTATCTTTCGCTAATTCTAATAGATTTCGACTATGAACTAATTGTGCGTTGTTCACAGTAAGTTGATTGGCTTGATGCCAGCTCTTTCCCGCAATGGTGCTGTGCCTACGGATTCTTTGGCTTCATCCCCAACCCAAACCTGTAGTGAAATGTAAACCACTTTTGATCGACGTCGCGCAGCGGCCTCTGATACATCGAAGAGAAGCTCTGTCACGTGCAGTCCGCTTTGGTACCTTACAGAAGCGGCCTGTGTTCTCCACAGAGCGGCCCTGATTCTACGCCTCCTCAATGCTCAGCTGGCAGATCCACTTGTCAGCTTATGTAAACACCCAACACAGCATCATCTCGATGAACAGCACCGATCGTATCATGAGGATCTCGCTTGAATGGATATCTGCAAGCCAATCAGGAATTGGCAAATGTGGCCATTTCAAGCACGAATGTGGCCAGATTGTTTTCAAGGCACCCCACCCTTCATTCCCCCTCTACGAATTCTCTCGAATCAGATCTTGGAGGGTAGATCCAACTTTTGTCGCAACTAAAGTACGAGTAACCTCGCGAGATGCAAAAGTAGCTTGTTGCTGAATTACGGGCTGCAGTCACCTGTGTGGGCAGGCTCTTGTAGGTTTATGTCAATGAACATTCGCTGATGCTTACACAATAACCAATATGGTCAGGCCCCCAAGGCTGAGAAATCCTCAATCCCACTGCGTGCTTGTAACTTTAGTACGATAATCCTAACTTTTCCGCATGCTATGCCTCAAGGCTGAGTCGCAACCCGTCAATGATGGTGTGGAGGCTGGAGGGTACTGCATGTACGGCATATGCAGCCTAGCCTTATCTCGTAACCAATGGCGAGTGACTTAAATGCGACATTCGTAGGATTCTCAATATATGCAGTCGCTTCGCTGTGCCTCACTTACGTAGCCTTGCCGGCTGAAAAAGAAGACGAATCTGTCTTAAATCACACCCCGGACTGATATTCCTGCCATGCTCGTCATAGCAAGAGATCAAATTCCATAGACTAGGACATACAAGTAATCCAAAAAGTCCTTGCCATTACCGTCTCAGCCAGATGGGACAGGAACACGGCCAGATTTTAACAGCCAATACTGTGGTATTTGGCATCATTACGGTGTGTCGTCGCTGTCAGAATTGGGTTTCGTGTCAAGACTAGAAAGGCATCTGCTTCAGACTGGTTCCTTGCCGTCGCCCTGGTCAGTCGAAGTCAATCCTAAATCATGACGATTCTGGAAGACCCATGGCTTCATCAGATTGAACATCGGGGCTTATGGTAGTACCATAGACTTCATCGCTCGCTCAGGATGCTTTCAGTGCAGCCTGTGAGTGATGTCGACTCGTCCCCCTCTTCCCTGCGATAAGGTCAGTACTAACGTGCATGTTCAGGTGTCACGCAATGGGGCTATGGCCACCATAGACAAGATCTTTCTGAGTCTGTCCGCTCCTCAACAGTTCCACTGAAAGTAAGGACCCTCACCATCATACAAACGCTCCGATGCGTCCACTTCGAGTAACATCTTCTAGCTTCTCTGGTTGAACCAGGTTTTCTTCAAACTGACCACTATGTCGTCGAAACTCTCCATTTGCCTCGTCTACCACGGCCTGTTCCAAAGGGCAAATTCCAAATTGGTTCGGGCCACTCGCATAATGACAAAAGCTACGGCTCTCCTCATCGTCGGCTACTATTGAGCGGCTTTCTTCGTGAGCATCTTCCAGTGCACGCCCGTTTCCAAATCATGGCTCTCCGGCAAACACATGGGAGGATCGTGTATAGACCTGGATAAATTCCGCTACTGCACTGCGGCTGCAAACACCATCACAAGCGTTTTGTTGATTAGTATACCTCTTCCAGCGCTTGTTAGGATGAAGCATACCCGACCCGAAGTCTCCGAACTCATAGTACTGATCCTGCTGGGCTTGTGGTAAGTAGAATCTTTTTGCTACCTTGTGCTGTTGTTGTTTGTTCATAGCTGACTTGAAAACCATTCATTCAGTCATACCGCTTGCACCATTGCCAGATTAGCACTGATGGTATATCCCGATCCTGCGACCAAGAAAGACCCACAATGTAAGTAATCCTTGAACTCTGCCCCACCGGTGCTTCTCTGTTGCGGTTCCCTTTTATCGCTGTTTTAGCTCTTTCTTGTTCTTGACGTCGTGAGCTTCCCAGCGTGCTGACACTCTGAAACCACAGACACCTCAATCACCCCTCTGACTATTGCCATCATCGAAATGGACATCGGTATTGTTACCGCCAGCCTCATCGTTATGCGCCCTTGCTTCAAAGCTATATCCAAAGCTTTCAAATGCATCCAAAAAAAGGATGGAACATTCTCCTCTGCAAGTCTCGAAAGTTCATCCCGTGCAATACTATCAAGAGCCGGATCGTACGATGGCGAACAAAACAGAATCGTCCGCACCTTCGAGTTCGAGGTTGAATCGACCCTCAAGGATCCCACAATCCTCGTTTCCTCAACTACATCTTCCAGCAAGGGATTTGTGTAGGCCCAAAAAGACCTGGCAACGATGCAGTTCTGCTCGCTGAGCAGATTGGCTGTAAGCTTATACCACTTGGGCTGAGCTTTCTGTGGGGAATGATGGGTGCCGTTCACTTATCGAGGCTTGATTTTGTCCAGTTTGATGGATTACTTACCATTATTCCTACATTCGATGTTAAGATATAAATCCTTCGAAGGCTGTATGACAAGTTGTCCGATATGTAAAGGTCCGAGCTTGATTCGGTATTGCGATCTCACTATCACTATTACATGCGGTCGGATAAGATTTGATGCCACATAAGACGTTAATGAACTGACTTCATCCAAGAGTAAGAAAGCCTTGAAGATCCATCATGTCAGTGAAATATCATGGTCAAACTTAGCCACCTTGTAAACTAGCTTATTACAACCAGAATTGAGGTGTCGAATACTTGGAATGCCAAGCTTCCGTCGCAGCGTGACAGGGTTTTCACTGAACCCCACTTTGGCAGTACTAGTTCCTTTTGTTCCAATCGCTGAAAATCCAGGAATTGCATTCCTGTCCCGACGCCAGACATAGGTTTTGATATTATCTCTGGTCCCCAATGATCACTCCAACCTCTCCTTCGTGTTACCAGCGAGCCTTGATGAAACTGTCGCAGCTATAGACAAGCCCAGTTGGCGAGCGATCGAGAATCCCCTGACCCCAAATACGTGCTTCGCAATGGATACCTATTGCAATAAAACAATCCATCAGCAACATAACTCGTCGCAGGGTATCTCGCATATGAAGAGGTGGGAAAAGAAGCTGAGACTGAAGAGGGGAAGAAGTCCTCGTGGAACGTCGCTTGAGGTTCCACAAGACGTACCGACAATGCCGGTGCCGACTTGCAACGCCAGCCTTCACGCTGTCGTTCACGAATTTCGTCCCTATAATCTCCTCGACCGCAGTCCCATTCTCCACCCATTTGATCAAGGCGGCTAACACGTTGAACGGACTCTCGAAGGGGATACCGGCCGAGGAATCGGCACCGAGGTGCCCGAAGACCCAGGCTCCGGGGCCCGAATTGCAATGGTACATTCCTGGAATACGAAAGAAGCGGAAAAAAGAGTCTAGTGAAGGAGCTGACGTTGCGGATACTCGGTGTTGTGTTGATTTGTTGGTGGTATTTCCATTATTGGGATGCCGGTCAGATAGGTGTTTGTAGAAGCGCTCGGTGTTGAAACTAGTGATTTGGTTGTCTTGTCCGCCGTGGTAGGTTATGATCTTGCCGCCGCATTTCCTGAAACTGTCTAGATTGGAGGGCCAGGTGCGAATGTTGGAGGGGTTGAGCGACTCGGCTACAGAAGCGTCCTGGGTGGTGAAGAGGGAGGCGTTCCAGGATGGAGAGTACACCACATACTTGAACCAGCTCTGGATATTGGGGAGGATGAATGTCAGCTAGAAAAGTCATAGGCAGGCTTGGAGAGATTGCTTGATTACCTCGGAGTAGCTGAATGGTGCTCCGGCGTAAAGCTTCTCGGCGGCTTTGATCTCGCTCCCAGGCTGCATTGCTGGGTAGATGAGATTCCCATTCTCCTCGTACAGAGGACTGAATACTCTCCGCACCATCTCTACCTGGGCTGATGTTAGACAATTAGTAGAAGTGTTTGCTGCACAGAGCAGCGTTTCAGGATGAAAGTTGCAAAGATTAGGATCTTCTATAATACCATCGATAACACCGTCAATCCCATCGCATTGATGGAGGATCTCCTCATGTATCAAGGTCGCCCATGTTGACTGTGAGATAAAATTGGAAGATGTGTTCAGACCAGTAATTGGGAAGAAGCTCGCTCTCCAGGACTGCAAGTTGTTAAAGTCGAGGGCAGGAGAGCCTGCTAGAATACCATCAAAGTCCTCAGGGAACATTTCCGCGGCTTTGATACCTTGACGTCCGCCAAGGGAGCAGCCGAGGTAATAGGACCTTTGATGAGGTCGTCCATAGAATAGGTCGGACAGTGTCTTGCCTACGTCAGTAATTGTATGCAGACTGTCAGAAATGACAAGATCAGCAAACTGGCGGCCTATGAAGTACAATTGAAAACGATTCGATGGACAAGGCTGGAAAACAATTTGAAATGGCTACGCACGTTCTCCAGGCAAAGTAAGCGATTACATCAGCGTTGTGATACATTGTCATGGCCGTAGTGCCATTGTGACCATTATTCGAGCCTACAGAGGCAAAGCCATTATGCGAAGTGTACGCAAGGTCTTCGTATTTGATGCCTACGTCGTCTCGTCAGAACTCTCTCCTTATTAGTGAGTTGATTGTGTCATGCGTTGGCAGTACGGAAGGCCAGAAGAACTCACATCCATCTATGCCTCCATTTCCAGTGGCTAGGAACCGACCACTCCAATTCTCAGGAAGCCATAACTCAAACACTATACTAGATCTGTTCGATGTGGGTATGGAAAGCGCGATACGACATAGATTCACCGCGACGAGCTGGCTTGGTCGAGAACAAGTGGGATCGCTGCCTGGAAAGGTCAGGTTCGTGCCGGCAGGGACATAAGCAAGCACATGGCGGCTGCTATTATAGACATGTGCTTCTGGTTTGAATGATAGGCATTGATTCTGAAAGCTGTAGGCAGCATGCACTGCCAAAGGGAGCAATGACTCTGCCAGTACTACAAGGGCTGTAAATTTCGATAACCAGTGACAGCCCATGGTAGCTAGATGCTGTAGTAGCGAGGAACTTGCTACAGACTTAGGCAAGACTAAGAATTTTGGAAAAGGCGCCGAAAGATGCCACCTAACTTCATCCTCGTCAGCTTCAGCCAGATATTAGCGGTTTCATGTTCATCTGCATTGCTTGGCGCCCAAAAATCAACATTTCCCTCTCCAGCCACATATACATCTCAAATGCTTGAAATGTAAAATAGAATCGTCGAGAGCTAACTCGGGATTGCAATTAGTATATGCTAGATCTCCATTTTCACAACATTCAAAGTCAATCTGTAGATGCTACAGCACCTACTTTGAATCTCGAGAAGATGCCAAGCATTGCCAAGCATTGAGATTAAAACCTTTATTTTACTTCAAGTCAATATTGCTACGTCAGCACCAAAGATTAGATACTGACAGAAGAGCGTATGATAGCTTCAGATACGTTCTTGCAAAAGATCTAATTCTTATCATGTTTATCACATATTAAAGAAGATGCTTGGGCCACATCTCGAGTAGTACTGATTTCGATCCGTACCACGAAATCGATTATACTGAGTGTAGGTCAATATCAGGAGTATGTCTCAGAAGCAGATAATATGACAAGGAGACCAGTGTCTTGAGATACATACAGTGACCCAGTCGCGAAAATTAGCACAACTGCCACCCTCCATTTCTTGCTGAGTCGCAGGCTCCAAATCGCTTTGACGGGGATTAGCAAGATCATAACATCCGTGAGCATATTGAATATTCCACCGTTATTTAACAGACTAGAGACATCGATGCAAGTTTCTGGAACTGACTTGTCCCAAATTCTGGACCTTGGAGTACACAACCGGACTTTGGCCAACATGGTAACAACAGAGAATAAAATTATAATTCCGTTAAGATGCGGACGGCTCAATTATAAAGCTTCTTTTTTGAAAGGTACGAACACTCGACGGTAAAGTAAGAGTTGTTGCCAGGCTCGTGCAGGGAATCGCAGGTGCGTACACGATCCCCAGTTACGTTGTTCCACCACGAAAGTTAAGTAATTATTCTAGGCGGCAGCGGTGTGATATCCTCTATACCTGGACATAACAGGCTAGTGGCAAGGGAGTATGGAAAGCGTGTAAATCACGTATAATGTTACGTGCCCTTCTGGCACAGTAAAATCCCATTCATGTAGTCCATAGTGTTTGTGAAGAATGATTATTACTATGGTGGGTGCTAATTCTCTCCACAATCCGTATAGAAACCTTTGGGAACCTTTTAATATATCACTGCCCTTTCTTGACGCTTTGCCGCTTTGATACTGGACCGAGACTGGTCGTTTAGTCCATTGCGAAAGCGTCAAGATGGTGTTTCAGCGTGCAGAGTCATTTGGTTCTTGATAAATAAACAGATGATGGACGTTAGTAGAACTATGATCACGATGTTGAATAACAGTGGAAGGTCAGCACCGTTACGATAGTTTAGGGCCAAAGGAATATGTTACGGATTCTCGGAGTTTGGGGCAGGTTCCGCGGAGTTTTATAGAAGATGCTGAATCTCCGTTCTTGGTACATCGGATGATATCATAAGTTGAGTGACAAATAACAAGCTAAGAACAGGGAGAGAGTATTCTATAAAACCGGTGCCTAAGAATGTCTATTCATATTTCCACATGTGGACCGTTTTTATCTGGCACAACAAACCTCTTTACCGCCGCAAGCGTTTACTTTGATCCACTCGGCTCTGCAAAGACCATCATGGCTTCTACTGGCGGACCTACAATCCCAGACGAGAGACATCTGAGTATAGAGGCATCCATGCGACACGATAGCGACGCTGCCGGACCTGGTGGCACTGGCGAGCCGGACGCAGCTACTCCACCCTCTAAGTTCTCGTCTCCATTCCAAGAGGCCTTCTTTATCATTCTCATGGGCTTGTCCCAGCTCTTTTCAGTTGGAGGCCTAGGGAACACGGCATTCCCTGTGCAACAAATCGGTCGTGCCCTCAATGCCACAGGCAACGGACAAATGTCCTGGTTCCTGGCAGCGTACTCGCTTTCCGGTGGTGCCGTTGTCTTGGTGACAGGACGACTGGGAGACCACTTTGGCCACAAGTATGTCTTCATCTTCGGATGGATCTGGATGGCCATTTGGTCTCTAGTAAGCGGCTTTGCACACAACGTTGTTCTTTTCGACATCGCTCGAGTCATGACCGGCGTCGGCAATGGCGCCCTGGTACCTAACTCGTTCGCACTCCTGGCGCGAGCCTTTCCACCGTTTTCGGTCAAGAAGAACATCGCCTTTGCTTTCCTTGGCTTTTGCGCTCCTTCGGGTTATATCTTTGGTGGCCTCATTGGTGCTGCCTTTGCTGAGAAAGTTACCTGGCGATGGGGCTTCCGGTTCTGGGCCATTGGCTCCCTCATCCTCGGCATTGCGACCTTTTTCATTGTTCCACACAGCGTGGGCTCTCCAATTCCAGGACTCAGTCTCAAGCAATTCGACTACATTGGTACCTTTCTCGGCGTTTCTGGTCTCATCCTCTTCGCCTTTGCATGGAATCAAGCTTCCGTGGTTGGTTGGCACGAGCCTTACACATACGCTCTGCTCATAGTCGGCATCTTGTTCATCGTCGCCTTTGCCGTTTCTCAATCGCACGTCTCGGCACCAGTCTTGCCCAACTCACTTTGGACACGCAAAGGCTTTTCGCCTGTCGTAATGGCAATGTCGTTTGGCTGGATGTCTTTTGGCATTTTCCTCTACTACACGACCGTCTTCATTCTCACCGTTCGCAAGGAACTCCCGCTCTCTGCCGTGGCGGAAATGGTTCCTCTGGTCATTGGAGGTCTCTTTGCTACGGCATCGGTGGGCATGTTTATCTCAAAAGTTCCAGCTCAGTACATCTTTGGCGTCTCAATGTTCTCGTTCTTCATCGGCAACCTTCTGATGAGTTTTGCCGACTACTCCGAAAATTATTGGGCCTTTATCTTTCCAGCTTGCCTTCTCGTGGTCGGAGGGCCGGACCTGTCCTTTGCATCGTCTGGTATTCTTATTTCCAATACGGTATTGCCAGAGGAGCAAGGTGTGGCTGGATCGTTCATTTCAACGGTGGTGCAATACTCGATCGCCATTGGCCTCGGTATTGCTGCCACCGTAGAGGCGCACGTCAATAAAGGCGGTAGCGACATTGTCCTTGGGTATCGTGGCGCCTACTGGCTCGGCATTGGCCTTGCAGCTGTTGCCTTCTTCGTGGTTGTTCTTTTTGTTCGTGATAACCGCTTCGACGGGACAAGGGATGCCGAGAAGGAGATCCAGAGCAATCAAGGCACAGTCGAAGAAGCCTTTGCAGCATGAGGAAATACGCAAAAACGTCAAGGCGTTGTTTCGCAATAAAGAGAACGCCTTCGTTGTTGAGAGGGTTTCTGGCAGCTTGTCACTCGACGAGGGCTTGCAAGTCTGCTGTAGCCGAAAAAGAGCCGTTCTCGGTAGGAGGTTGAGGAGGGGGCTCAAAGTCCAGGAATTGCCAAAGATTGTAGCTAGGGTCATTGTAGAGCACAGGCAACACGTCAAGGTCTTGGAATCCATCAGTAGCAGTTTGTGAAGGCAGGGACATATTTAGAGCGTGGAATGAATTTGAGCCTGCTTGTTCCGTTACTGGAGCTGCATTTGGAGTTTTCCCTTGAAGGGCCCCCAAGATGTCCATGACCTTGTTCTTGAGTAGCATCCTTGCACGGCTATCAGATGTTCCTCTTTTTCCTTCCAGGCGGTTCCCCGTCGAACCGGCTCCGTTGCTTTCTTCGTTTTCGCTAGCCTCCTCTTCCTCTAATTTCATCAAGGCTTCAAGAGCAAAGACACTCCTCTGTGCAGGTGCTTGAACTCGTTGTGATTGAGGGCCGTATTGGGTCGCTGGACCTTCTGCATCACTTCGCGTCCGCAACAGCTCGATAGCTTCCCGAATCTTGTCCCTTGTCATCAACCGACTCAATCGCGAACTTGAACGACCAGCGTCCTTGTGTCTGTATGAGAACAGCAAGTCAACGAGCAGCACTATGGTAGCATCGAAAAGTTGGGTTTTGCTGGTCGATAGAGAACCACAAACGGCGCACCGTGCTTGTACTTGAGCTTGATTGCTAATGATATTCTGGGCCAGCAGCTGACATGTCGTGCGGCCATCCTGGGACGACAGACTGCCCCGATGAAGTCTCAAGAATAGGCTCCAGAGCTGCTGGTACAACATCCACCGGTGCACTGGTATCGCTGCCATGGGACCTGCTGTTGAAGTGAGTCCCATGGTGCTTCCCAGTCTAAAGTAAGAGGGCAATCCGGCAACAAAGCTCTCATACTTCGTGTTGAGAAGGTCCCGCATCATCGTACCTTCATTCGTGTCTTCTTGTCGTTGTGCTTGGCGTAGCGGACCACGCAAGTCGATAGAGTCACGTGCCAAAATTGCAATTTCTAGAGCGTGGAGAGTATACGAGAGCATGGTGAATTCGAATCGAGGTCGCTCAGTAACGTGACCATGGACATCCACCTGCAATGTCGTCGGGCAAAGATCATCATCATTGATGTGCAGCGGCATTCGAGTGTTAAATTGTGAGGGATGTATAGTATAGTAACCTAACGTTTGTCCGTGTGACCAATCCCGCATCACAAGCGCCCACCTATGTATCAAACAAATCAGACACCAAGCTCCATAGAGAGATGTTTGCGATCAGAGGACTCACCAGATGCGAATACCAATTTCAATTCGTATGCTAGGCGGCTCTGTTGACGTTGATGAGCCATCTTCAGAGAAAGTGGCGGGAGAGGGAGAGGCTTCCAGTTTTGCGTCACCTAGTCGATGCAAGCCTAGTTTCTGAGCTCCAGAAATTGCAGTGACCAAGACTGCATCAAGCGCTAACGATCCCGCTTGACCATCGAGCAAAAGCATAATGGCAGCTTGTAGACTGGCAATCGAACCACAGAAGAGCGACACCCCTTGTTGAAGGCAACGCAGGGCAAGTGACCTCCACGTCTTGGAGTGTACATCTGACGCTCGAAGTTCTTCCACACGAAGCGTCAGAGGTGTAGGTACCCAGCCAAGTAGAGATGGTGTAGGATGGAAGGCGAGAGCAAGTACGAGCTATCAGAAATGGATTCGTGAGCATACGCTTGACGGACGGTATAGTGGCAAACGCACCGCCAAGAGGTGACAAGCCAGCGTATCCATGGCAAATGTACTAGACAGGGCCATAACTTGTGCTTCTGGCGAAACGAGACCCAAGCAACCACAAAACTCCTCTGCTTGGTTCATGAATGTCGATGTGTGTACAACATTGCCAAGAGGACCTTGGCAGCGAGTAACAAAGACTTCGTAGAGGAGGCGGATCAGATGTACCTCGGGCATAGCATCGACGATTTCTCGGACCAATGCAAGTTCTTCGTCTTGTCTTTGTGAATCGTTGGTACTTGACCAGTACATGTTAGGATAATCAGGTGCCACACAGTATGATATTGGTTCGAGGACAGCGGATGTGTAGGCATTGGTGGGAGACGTTGTTCCATCGACGAAATGGTCAAGTATTTGCGCAGCCTCTTCTGCTTCTGTTTCCTGGTTTCGTGAAGCAATGCTGATACCAAGAACGTACGTCAGGGAAGGTTTGGTATGAAGATTCGCTATTGAGTAGGACTCACATCCTCGTATGATTATTGCTATTGTGGTCCTTCTTTGCCCTTTTCGCTCTTGGCTGACGTTCATCTTTGGTACAAAGATGGCCGGCATTACGCTTGACACACTCCATCTACAAAATTTTAGAAACGTTAATATCAAGTTGAGAGACGGCAACCTACACATGGTTCCCTTTTGTCACATTTGAGCTTGGACGCCCTACATCGAGAACAAGACAGAGTAAGTTTGCGCACGCCAGTCTTCGAGCCTAAGGAGGCCTTGATACTAGTGTCCCCGTCCTCTGTTCCATCCGGTGGCATGGTGCAATCCTCGAGAGATGATCGGTCTAAGCAGGTAGTCAAAGACTTCGCCGGGCTGTCTTGCCGAACATATTAATCGATGCACAATCAAAGACTTTGACGATTTTCCTTTGTGACGACGGTTTTCTTGGTTATTCAATCCAGCGTAACGTCGTCAACACGTTCTTCCAATGAGAGTCCCAGATGTCGTGCACAAGTGGAATTGTTGAGCATCCCTTCGAGGTGGCGCGATCAGAGGTACTGCGTCACTGGCTCCATAATGCACCCTGCCACTGCGTACTTCCTAAGGAAGCTCAAAACATTAATGATCGTCAACATTAGTGTCCGAAATTACGGATTACAGAATGATAGACCATGACAACAAACCCTATTGGAGCCCTACAGACTTTGACGCCGCTCTAAAGTAGGCGGCGTCTAGACCAGCTTCAAACACATGCGCGTTCTGTCGACGTCATAGCTCAATCCTCGAAGTCCCTTTCACCAACCTCACACCAATGGATGAATCCAACAGCAAGAGAAGTGTGAGGAGGGCCATTCGGACAGCAGTAGTAAGTCTGCATCATTGTCGTCGGACCATGGAGGCTGAATTGCTCAGGACACAGCGCTCATCCCCGTCCATGCAGCGACCTCCAAGCCAGCGCAAAGAGCCTATCTAGGCACTCTTCTCTTTACGACCACCAGCGTCTTCCTCTTCTGTATCTCAAGTATCGCATACGCCCTCTTCTACTACAACTACATACCACAGATTGGTGTAGAACGTGTCATTCACCTCCAATTCGGGTAGCCCTCTCCTCTCCTTCCTAACTGAGAAATTGCTGCTGACATCCCCCCCAGCGATGGCCCACCCCACGGGACCGCGGACCTCTCCACCGCCCTCACCTCTCTTCAACCCTATGATATCTCCCTCTTCCTGCACCTCCCGCGCACGCCCTCGAACCTCGCCGCCGGCAATTTCATGCTCGACGCCTCGCTCCTCGCCCCGCTGAAAGCCTCCTCATCCACACCGTCCATCCCTGCAACCTCGATTACATCCCCCAAAACTACCCTCCTTGCGCACTCGCGCCGCCCTGCGATCCTGACCTACGTCTCGCCCCTGGTCGACACCGCCTCGACCCTCAGCGGCATCCCCTTCTACGTCCTTGGCTGGAAGCATGAAAGCGAAGTCATGGAGATCAGCGTCTTCGAAGGCGTGGAATTTGCAAAGGGATGGAGAAATATTCCACGCTATGTGAAGGTCGCGATTGAAGCAGACGAGAAGATGCAGTTCTATGAAGTGGGGGTGAGGATTTTGGCAAGGTTTGGGGGGCTGAGGTGGGTGGTGTATCATCATCGGATACTGTCGTATCTGTTCTTCACAACGACCTTTTGGATGGGCTCAATGCTTAGCTGTGCAGTTGCTTGGGTGCTGATTTCATTCTTTTTGTCTGGCTCCGGTGGGCAGAAGCTTGGAGAGAAGCAAGAAGGCACAGATGGGGTGAAGGTCAAGGAAGAGGTTGAAGATGAAGCACAATTCGATCCGACGTCGATGGAAGATCTCTCGGATACTTCGAGGAGCTTCCCAACGTTAGGGAGGCAGCTGCCTTTGCATTTCAGTGGACGAAATAACAGTACCAAGCACGAAGACGATGCTATGGAGAACGTGAAGCGAGAGGAAGATGAGGTAATGGAATCCACTAGCATTCAGCCGTTGGGTGCGGAGGCAGACGATGAGGATGACGACGAGGCAGTTGTATCTTGGAGAGATTCGGGGGTTGGAACCAGTTTGGAGGATGCAGATCGCAGGCGGAGCGTGCAGAAGAGGCGGAAGGCTTTGTCTGGTGGGTCCAATAAATGATTCAATCCATCAGTGAACGACTGTATTCACTTAAAATCTCCAGTACTCTCTGTTTGGCCTCGGTAAGGTTTTAAAATGTATCAGCCACCAAAAGCCCCACATCCGCCTAATGCCGTTGTGTCTACAAAACCATCCCTTCTCCTTCGTCCTTTCGAAAGACTATCTCCCTCGTGTCATAGGCCTCGCAAGATTGTCCACATATCTTCACAATTCTCTCAAACTTCACACTCAGGGAGAGCTCACTGTGAATCGACTCGTCATCCAAGAATTTGTGATATAGTAATCGAGCAAGCTCAGTGCAGTGCTCTAAGCTTGCTGACAAGAACCCGACAGTCTCAACGCCGAGCTTGCGGGTGTGATGCCTATTTATGGTCTGTCCTGCTTCATCGTCGCCTCTACTACAATCCGACATCAGCCGCGAAGACGACAGAGCCTAAGGCATATACGGTGGTAGCTTACATGGCGCTACATATCGTGAGCAGGATTTGTGCGTTGCCGAAATGGTTCACAACAAAAATTCGCCCTCAAGGGACTAGCGAAACAGCCGGAGCACCACCGCCGCCTCCGGGTCCCTCCCAGCTGCCCACGCTCCACAAAGATACCTACAAAGCTCTGCACGATTATCGCGGCCGAAGCGCCAACGAGCTCTCAATTCTTGAAGACGAGATCATCGAAATCGTCCGGAAAGAGAATAACGGCAAGCAGTTCTCCAAGCCTCTCTTTTTTTCCAACATACTAAACTCGTTCACTAGATTGGTGGCTCGGCAAGAAACTTGATGGCTCCGCTCAAGGTTGGACACCCTGCGCGTATCTCGCCCCTCATCCAGAAGCTGCAACACGTTTTCCCCCGCCTGATTCATCTGGTGGTCTCCTCATACTGCCAGTCGACCTGCTTCACAGCACATTCGATTTCCTTCCCTTGTCCGCCAAAATCATATTCATTCAACTCTGGAAAGACTTGCGACGCTTATTCCAAAGCAGATCCTCTTTGGAACTACGGAATGCGTCTCAGAGTGAACGGTTAGAATGCTTGGAGATGCTTGCTCAGCTCCTATCTGGCTACCGCTTGTGCTACTCTTGTCAGGCATTGCACGACCTCCATCCAGTCCCGAAATATGTCCCTTGTGTGTTCAACATAACCTACGATGCACCGCCTTGTCCTGCCCTCGATCTCAGCTGGACGGGACACCCTGTGCTCGGCAGTTGCCCGGTAGCCTTCCGGCATGTGCAAAAGGCAGTAGGATACTCCAAGCTTTCCGAGGCGCACCAGGAACACCTTTCGACGCTCCTTCCTAAGTTCGTCTTTCGCAGCGACGACTTCTGGGGCATGAAATTACGTTTCACTGCTTGGACTCAAATCAATCAAGGGAAATTCTTACTAAAGTCTCTCTGGGAGTTTGAGGGCATCAACGGTGGATCAATCTTGCCCGAAATACTCTCGGCTGCGACTTTCCGCATCTGCCCTCACTTAGGCTGCGGCAGCTTCTTCCCAACCCGGAACGACGCTTTGAAATCGTCCTTATTAGACATGTACTCAAGGCTAGAAGAGGGAGTCGAAGCACTGTGCTTTGGCCGACGAGGCTCCTGCATTGCATGTCCAACCGACTTTACACTTTGTGCTCTACCTGGTGGTACCTTGGTGATGATAACCGTGTTTCAAAATCTTGGTACTGGTCAGACTCTCAATGATCCACTTTGGACGAGTCATAGAGTAGGTGAGCGCAACAACGTTCACAATTATATTCCCTTTGACTACCATCATGGATCTATACGGATCTGGTGGCGCCTCGAAGAGCTTATTACAAATATGAGGCGAGAGTTACTGTCTTCTCGTCCAACAACAACGCGACTGGCTGATCATGCGTCTATCCGTCATTGAGCCGTCGTTCCGTTCTCTGGCATACTGTTGTATCGAATGACCAGTAATCCTTGGGAAGCCTTCATATCATAAGGGAGCAGTCGCTCTGGAGGGACTTTGCGCTGCTCTACCTCCTGAGTGCCTCTGTCTTGGAACCTCCAGATTTTCACTCGAGGGACGGTTTGGATTGGAGAAGGGAAATCGGTAGGTCTCCATACTAATGCTGCAGCGCGTTCACGATCACCGACAATACAGTGGCATAGTTCGCGGCTTCGGATGACATTCCGGATTTTTCGAGAGCTATAAGTATCGAAGGCGGGTCGAAAATCCAAGTCTTCGCTTACAAGGCTTTCGCGCTCAATGGACTGGACCATCAGATGGTTGTCTACAAGCCAGAACAAAGGCAGTCAGAGCAGCACACAGACACGATCCCTCGCTATTGGGGCTAGTGGCTCCTCCAACGGCTACTCGATACGCCCGACAAGTGAAAATATTTCCAAATAGCTCACAAGATCGTGAACAGGAAAGCATTGTCCTACTCGACTACAAGCCAAAGACCGCCCGGCTTCTACCTGCTCTCAATATCCTCTTTATACGGCTTAGATTCTTCACAAATACTGAGATGTCTACGCTTACGATCAAGCAACAATCACACAAGGCAGGTCATGTTCCTGGTCGCAACTAGAAATGCTGGAGCAGCATTGCAGGCAATCAACGCGGCCTCACACCTCAGGCTCAAGCGACAGGGTAAAGTACCTTGCGTTCTAAGTATTGGGCGAGACCATTCATCTGAGCCTGAAGATCGGTCCAGGAGAGTAATTTCTTGCAGTCAAAGAATGAACTTGTTATTCAGCCCTGGGTACACCTTGCACAGGACGGTTGTGTTTTGCAGGGACATCGAGAAGGCATTCAATCTCCTCTTCCTTATGGTTACGCTTTGCAACAGGTGCTGTCAGGGATATACCATCTCGTGGCGGATGGTACTCTGCTTCTAGATCAATCATTCCCGAGTCTAGTAGGATCTCAATCGACATGCACATCACCATAAGAATCGCACCGTCCGCACGTATCGGTGCTTTAAGTCCTCCGCTCGGTTGAAGATAAGGTCGGGAATCTACAATTGAATCTCCAATGTCCGGTCTGAGGGGGCTCTATTCGTGAACATGAGTCTCAGCCATGACAAAAGTCATTACACATTGAGAAAGTCCAGCGATGAAGGGATCTTGTGCCATTGCGTGGGATATGTATCCCCTCACCATCTTCACATGACGCCTCTCTTAGTTGAATTTTCGTTGATTGCCATTAAGATTGGGCATCTCCTCATTGTCTACTGTATGAGCCCACATGTATGCAAAGCTTCTCGAAACCGATTGAGAAACTGACATCAATGACCCCGAGAGATCGTAGGACTTTCCGGCATCTAGCGATGGCGGAACGCGGTTGCATATCCCTCAGTCTTCGTTACAAGACAGACATAACCTATCCCCTTCTGAGGATCTCGCATCTCATCGCCTCCCCAAATCAATATCCAACACCTTCCTCATCCCCGATCTCTCCTCCTCCGCCTCCCCCCTTCCCTCCACCCCCACACCAAAAAACCCCCCCACCATCCCCACCACCCCCTCCCAAACCCCCCTCACCACCCCCTCGCCCTCAACCCCACTACGCCCAAAATCCGGAAACGCATTAACCTCCAACAACCACGCCCTCC
>JAABUQ010001265.1_pt1 | contig 55421 bp, 53 predicted proteins | sample 5560001 | NCBI WGS metagenome assembly JAABUQ01 (sample SAMN10711888, study PRJNA513371) | rock metagenome | isolation source: Antarctica rocks | place: Antarctica: Victoria Land, Finger Mt nord | collected 2015-12-18
CGTGTGCTCCGATCGCGTGATCGACACCGTCATCGAGTCCTCCTCCAAAGCTAGAGAAGGCGAATCACGGCCCGTCGAGCCGCGCCGATTCACGTTTGAGTCAGATCACTTGCCGGTTGGTATTAGAGCTTTGCCTAGCAACATACGTTCAAGATAATCAATGTCTCTGTAGGTGCGGGAGGTCGGTTTGCAGAATTTCTCAAACTTCATCGTAGCTCGGGCATAGAAATAGAGCTGGGGCACGCCAGCTCGGAATTGTAGTAGAACTGAGTTAAACAACTCAACTTTGTGGCGCGCTAAGCATTCTTTCCGGAATGGCTGATGTTCTGCCTTTCCAACATACCAGGGTTTGCCTCCTCCATTCCTCGCCAAAGCGAAAACGTAACAACCGCAGGCGTCTGACAGCCCTTCTTCTTCGTTTTCCGCCGCGCACCATATTTGTTTTCGCGCTTTGCGGCTGAGATCGAGGTCTCCGCTAGCGGTTCGGCGAAGGTTGATCGGACCATAAGGGAAGTATTTCATTTCACGTTTAGTGACAAAAAACCGGAGACTTGTAAACCAGCCGTGGCGACGAGCGGATGCTGGTCAGCCTCTCCTCCGCGTATAATCAGCCACATCAAGTGTGATCCGCTTCACATCCGATGCATGCTTGCAACGGCTAGACCTGATTGCGCCCGGTAAACGGGGCCAGGAACAGCGGGAGCAAACACATGTCACGCGACTTGCAGGCCGAGCCACTCTTTCCCACCAAGGAAATCCAAGGCGATATCCTGGTCGGGCTGCCGAAGAACCACGAGCACCTCATCTTTTTCAAGATCGCTGATACCGCGAAATTCAAGAGCTTCCTGCACACGCTCGACATCACCAGCGTCGACGAGTGCCTCGACAAGCGCGCCGCGATCGACGCGAACAAGGTGCAGAAGATCGAGACGATCATCCCGACACCCGGGCTCAATATCGCCTTCACGCTGAAGGGGCTGCAAAGGCTGGGGGTGCAAGGATTGGACGCGACGTCGGCGGAGTTTCGGAACGGGCTGGCCGCGAGCCAGAACAAACTCAACGATCCTCCGGCGTCGGAGTGGAAAATCCTCAGGTCGAGCGACGACCTGCACGGCGTATTCCTGGTGACCGGAGCCTCACATGCCGAGGTGGTCGACGTGATCGACCTGCGCCTGGTTCCCCAGGACGGCAATGGGTGGGAGCGGCTGCACGAGGAGGTCGGTCAGGTGCGGCCCGATCCGGTCCGCGGCCATGAGCATTTCGGCTATGCCGACGGTGTCTCGCAGCCTGGCGTGCGGGGCCGGGTAGACCCGGTCACGCCGCTTACACTGCAGCGCGGGCCGGACGAGGACCAGGGTATGCGCGGACAGGACCTGCTCTGGCCGGGCGAATTCGTCTTCGGCTACAACGGACAGAACCCGAACGGCCCCGATTTCAAGACGAAGGGCGAATTGAAAGCACCGCCGGTGCCGTTCATGCAGGACGGCGCATTCCTGGTGTTTCGGCGCCTCGCCCAGCTCGTTCCGGAGTTCAACGCGTCGGTGAAACAGGCGGCGTCCTCGATCGGCACGCCGAAGGACGCTGCCGATCCGACGCTGCTCGGGGCGCAGCTGGTCGGCCGATGGAAGAGCGGCGCGCCGCTTGAACTCGCGCCCACCGCGGACGATCCGGAGTTCGCGAACGGCAGCGAGCGGGTCAACGACTTCGAGTTCGACCAGGATCGCGAGGGACTGAAGTGCCCGTGGGCGGCGCATGTGCGAAAGGCCTATCCGCGCAACGACGTGCGGGGGACACGAACCCGCAGAACCCCGCCGACGTCGACAAGGCCGAGGCGTTCACCCAGACGCATCGCATGCTCCGACGCGGCATTGCATTCGGCCCGGAACTGACCGAGCAGGAGGCGATGCAGCAGAAATCGGCGGGCGGCGATCAAACGCGCGGCCTGCTGTTCCTCTGCTACGTCACGTCCCTCGCGGGCCAGTTCGAGTTCGTCCAGCAGCAGTGGTGCGACAACACCGACTTTTCTCAGCCGGGCAGCGGCATCGACCCGATCATCGGTCAATCACCAAATCCGGTGCGCCCGTTCCTCGGTGCGGCGCCGTTCTCCGGCAGCGCGGACAACAAGCCGCTCCTGCAGCTGAACGGCTTCGTCCATCTCGAGGGTGGCGCCTATTTCTTCGCGCCATCGATCAAGCAGATGAGGGCGCTCTGATACGGGCGTGAGGCGCGGCGAGAACGGCCGCGCCTCAGCGTTTGGGACGTGCGACGAGACCAGGCTCGCGCGACCGCTCCGTATTCACCGTGACACCTGCTCCAGCACCGCCCGCGACTGCCTCATGCCGAACAACCAGATCAGCAGTGCCGGCAGCAGCGCGCCCGGCACAACGATCCACAGCACCCAGCCGAGATGGTTCGGCCCCATGACGTAGAGCGGCCCCAGCAAGGTCACCCCCGCCCAGGCGCCGAGATGGCCCAGGCCGTCGGTCCAGGCGAAGGCGCGGGAGCGGATGCGTGTGGGGTAAGCCACCGCCGTGTAGTTGTACAAGTTGAACAGATAAAGCCCGGTGCCGATGCGGCTGACGATGAAGCAGACGGCGATCACCAGCAGGCTCGGCACCAGCCAGGCAACGCCCCAGGCCACCGCGAACAGGATGCCCATCGCGAAGATCACGTCGCGCCGCTCGACCCGCTCGCCCAGGCGTGCGTTGACGAGAAAGCCGACAAACAGCGCGGCATAGGCGGCGGCGATGGTGAGGAACACGAAATGCGGCGTGGCACCGTTGTCCACCATGTAGACGGCGGCGAAGGCGCCGACGCCGTAGATGATGCCGGCATAGCCGAGCATCCAGCAGACGATCAACAGCACCGTTCGCCCGCGATACAGCGGGTTGCTGAACAATTCGCGCCAGCTGCCCCGCGCGTCGACGATGACGGGATGGCACGAGGGGTCCGGCTCGTGCAGCGGCGTTGCCGAGTGCCGTTGGCAGCGAAGCTCGTATTGCGCCATGGCAGCCTCGGCCTCGTCGTGGCGGCCGTGCGCCTCCAGCCAGCGCGGCGATTCGGGCAGCAGCCACCATAATAGCGGCAGCAGCACCACGACCAGGACCGCGCCGCTGACCCAGAGGAAGAGCTGCCACTGGCCCGGGATCCACGCGAAGGCGAGCAGGTTCACGCCGACCGCGACCAGCGCCGTGACGCCCTGCGAGGTGAGCAGCACCTTGCCGCGCTCACCGGGCGCGATCATCTCCGAAAGGTAGACCGAATGCGTCGAAACGATCCCGCCCACGCCGAGCGTGCTCAACACCGACAGCCCCACCATCGGCCAGAAATCGGTTACGTACGCGAACGGCCAGATGCAGATGCCGCCGAGCAAGGTCGACAGCAGGATCGCCGGGCGGCGGCCGTAGCGGTCGGCGACCCAGCTCATGATGTAGACGCCGAGCAGCACGCCGAGCCCGACCTGCAGCGCCTGGATCACCGCGTATTGGCCGACCGTGATGATGTGGTTCGGACGCCAGACGAACGGGTAGAGCCGCGCGCCGATCCCGTCGGTGTCGAACACGATGAAGCCCCAGGTGATCTCGACCAGGATGGCGAGCTGCCACTGCACGCGGGTCAGCGGCAGGCGGTCGATGCGCGCCGCCGTCACGCCGCGCACCGACGTGCGGTCCATAGCGGCCGCTCCGGTCACGGGTCCTTGCACCGGCGAGCCGGCGCGCATCGCGTTCGACATCGGCACTTCCTCCGCCCGTTCGCGGGATCATGCCCCGCGTTGCGGCGAGCTTAGGGCCGGGACGAGCCGTACCGCCACGGGTTTCCGGCGGCCGGCAGTGGGCAATCCGAGACGCAAACGGAACCATCGTCGCCCGTGCGCATTGCATCGGGTAACGACCCCTGGTGAGGAGCCCGCGCATGAGCATCTTCGGCAACATCATGTCCAAAATCTTCGGCCATGCCGACGCCGCGGCTGTGCCGCCCGCCGGCGGCGCCGGAACCGCGGCACCCGCCCCCGTCCCGCCGGGCACCCCGTCGGCCGGCGCCACGCCCGCCGTTGCGCCGGGGGCCTCTTCGGCGCCGCCAGTGGATGCGGAAGCGGTGCTGACGGATCTGGCCGCGAAGAACCCGCAGAAGCTGAACTGGCAAACCTCGATCGTCGACCTGATGAAGCTGCTCGACCTCGACAGCAGCCTGCACGCCCGCACCGAACTGGCGCAGGAGCTGCACTACAGCGGCGATACCAACGACAGCGCCACGATGAACATGTGGCTGCAGAAACAGGTCATGCAGAAGCTGGCCGAGAACGGTGGCAAGGTGCCCGACTCGCTGCGGACCTAGCCTGCCGGGTAGGCGCGAAACGGGCCGCGCGTTGCCGGCGGCAATGCCGCGAGCCCGTGCGCGGCGGCGAGCAGGGCGGCACGCCTGAGGCTCGGTTTCGCGAAAGCGGACCGACGCAGCCAGGCGCGACCTTCCGCCGCGCGTCCATGCCGCACCAGCTCGCGCCCGACAACCCAGTCGTTCTCGGCCTCGGCCCGGCGGCGAAGCACGGCCAGCGGGCCGTCGCCGAACCGGGCGACCAGGTCCGGATTGCCGAAGATGGCGTCCATGCTCGGGCGGAACGAGCCAGCGGTAGTCGCCATGCGCAACGTCGCCCCGCTCGCGCGCTGGCGAACGAATAGGGCTGGGTTTGCACCGGGCACGGGGGCGAAAGGCCCCAGCAGGGCGAGGCGGCACCAGAGTTCCCAATCCTCGCCGTAGGCCAGGCCCGGGCGGAACCCCCCTGCCCGCTCCAGCGACGCGCGCCGGATCAGCAGATGGCCGCCATTGGCGAAAAGGTTGCGCTCGAGCAGCCGGGGCAAAAGGGCCCCGGAAGCGGGCGGGCGCGAGCGGATGGGCTCAGGCTCGCGCAATCGGGAAACCGGCTGGAATCCCGGATCGGGTGCGGCGTGTTCGGGAACGAAGGCGAAGCGAGCGCAGGCGGCAACCGCGCCTGGAGCCGCTGCAAGCGCCGCGGCCAGCCGGGCCAGGGCACCGGGCGCCAGCCAATCGTCGGCATCGAGGAACAGGACCGCGTCGCCTGCCGACCCGGCGACGATTACGGGCGACGGCAACCCCTGCGTTCCCCTGCCGCACCAGGCGGATGCGCGGGTCGGGAAACCTGGCCGCCGCTTCGATGGTCCCATCGACAGAGCCGTCATCCACCAGGACCAGAGACCAATCGCGATGCGTCTGCACGCAAACGGAGGCAAGCGCGTCGCCGATCCAGGGTGCCACGTTGAACGCGGGCAGGACGATGGTGATGTGCATGGGGCGGATTAGCCCCATGCGGGTTAGCGATCAGTTAGCTCCGACGCGGCTCACCGGACCCTCGATCTTGCTCGACGGTCAGGCGGCGGCTTGGTGCGGAACACCCTTCTCCTTGAGCAGGCTCTCAAGCTCGCCCGACTGGAACATCTCGGTCACGATGTCGCAGCCGCCGACGAACTCGCCCTTGACATAGAGCTGCGGCACGGTCGGCCAGCTCGAGAACTGCTTGACGCCCTCGCGCAGGCCGTCGTCCTCCAGCACGTTGGCCGTCTTGAACGGCACGTTCAGGTGCGACAGGATTTGCACCACGCGGGCGGAGAACCCGCATTGCGGGAACATCGCGTTGCCCTTCATGTAGAGCATCACGGGGTTCTCGGTGATCTCGGACTGGATGCGCTCGGCAACGTCGGTGGCCATCGGTCGGCTCCTTTTTATTCGGGTGCGGATGTCTGCAGGGCGAGCGCGTGCAGCACGCCGCCCATGCGGCCGCTCAGTGCGGCATAGATGATCTGGTGCTGCTTGACACGGGAGATGCCGCGGAACCGCTCGCTGACGACGGTCGCGGCGTAGTGGTCCCCGTCGCCGGCGAGGTCGTCGATCGTGACCTGCGCGTCGGGCAACGCGGACTTTATGAGCGTCTCGATCTCGCCGGCGGACATCGCCATCAGGGGACCCTTTCGATCTCAGCCGGGCACGTCCATCCAGGCCGGGAAGAAACGCTCATGCGCCGTGCGCAGCGCCGAAATCGATATGGTTCCGCCGTCCGGCAGTGTCAAATCCTGCCCGCCACTATGGCCGATGCGGATCGCCGGCACGCCGGCGGCCTCGGCGCTGCGGATCAGGGCCGAGGACTCCGTGACGGCGAGCAGGTAGCGGCCCTGGTCCTCGCCGAACCAGAAGCCGTGACCGGGCAGCTCGCGCGGTCCGGCCGACAGTCGTACTCCGGTGCCGCCCGCCATCGCCATCTCGGCCACGGCCACGAGTAGGCCGCCGTCGGAGACGTCGTGGCAGGCACGCACCTCCCCGGCGGCGATCCGGGCACGGACGAAATCGCCGTTGCGCCGCTCGGCCTGCAGGTCCACCGGCGGCGGGGCTCCCTCTTCGCGCCCGAGGATTTCGCGCAGCCACAAGGACCGGCCGAGCCACCCTTTGGTTTCGCCGATGAGCACGAGATCGAGCCAGGAGGGCAGCGCGATGCCGACCGCGCGCGCCGCGTCGTCGAGCACGCCGAGGCCGCCGATCGCCGGGGTGGGCAGGATGCCGCGTCCGTCGGTCTCGTTGTACAGCGACACGTTGCCCGACACGACCGGGAAGTCGAGCACCCGGCAGGCCTCGGCCATGCCGCGGATCACGGCGGCGAACTGCCCCATGATCTCCGGCTTCTCGGGATTGCCGAAATTCATGTTGTCGGTGATGGCGAGCGGCCGGGCGCCGACCGCGGTAAGGTTGCGCCACGCCTCGGCCACCGCCTGCGCGCCGCCGGTTTCCGGCTCGGCGGCGCAGTAGCGCGGGGTGCAGTCGGTGGTGAGCGCCAGCGCCCGGCCGGTGCCCTCGATCCGCACCACGGCGGCGTCGGCCGCGCCCGGACGCTTGACGGTCTGGCCGCCGATCGTGCTGTCATACTGATCCCATACCCAGGCGCGCGAGCACAGGTCGGGGCAGGCCACCAGGCGCAGCACGGTCTCCGCCAGCCCGTAGCGGTTCTCGAGCCGGGCCGCGCTCAGCGCCGGCAGCTTCGCCGGCTCCGTGGTCGGCCGATGATAGAGCGGCGCCTGATCGGCCAGCGGCGCGAGCGGGATATCGGCCTCTATCTCGCCGCGATGCCGGATGACGATGCGGCCGGTGTCGGTCAGCTGGCCGACCACCGCGAAGGCGAGCTCCCATTTGGCGAAGATCGCCCGCGCCATCTCCTCGCGATCCGGGCGAAGCACCATGAGCATCCGCTCCTGGCTCTCCGACAGCATCATCTCGTAGGCGGTCATGCCGGCCTCGCGCTGCGGCACGCGATCGAGGTCGAGCGCGATGCCGACCCCGCCCTTCCCCGCCATCTCGACCGCCGAGCTGGTGAGGCCCGCCGCCCCCATGTCCTGGATCGCCACGATGGCGTCGGTCGCCATCAGTTCGAGGCAGGCCTCGATCAGCAGCTTCTCGGTGAACGGATCGCCCACCTGCACGGTCGGGCGCTTCGCCTCCGCGTCGGCGCCGAACTCGGCCGAGGCCATCGTCGCGCCGTGGATGCCGTCGCGCCCGGTGCGCGAGCCGACGTAGACGACCGGATTGCCCACGCCCGCGGCGGTGCTGAGGAAGATGCGGTCGGTCCGCGCGATGCCGACCGTCATCGCGTTGACCAGCGGGTTGCCGTCGTACGAGGGGTGGAAGTTGATCTCCCCGCCCACGGTCGGCACCCCCACGCAATTGCCGTAGCCGCCGATGCCCCGGACCACGCCGTCGACGATCCGCTTGGTTCGCGGGTGGCTCGGACTGCCGAAGCGAAGCGCGTTGAGATTGGCGATCGGTCGCGCGCCCATGGTGAACACGTCGCGCAGGATGCCGCCGACGCCGGTCGCGGCGCCCTGGTAGGGTTCGATGAAGCTCGGGTGGTTGTGGCTCTCCATCTTGAACACCGCGGCAAGCCCGTCGCCGATATCGACCACCCCGGCGTTCTCGCCCGGGCCGTGGATCACCCAAGGCGCCTTGGTCGGCAACTGCTTGAGCCACACTCTTGAGGACTTGTACGAGCAGTGCTCCGACCACATGACGCTGAATACGCCGAGCTCGGTGAGCGTGGGCGTGCGGCCCATGATCGCCAGCACCTTGTCGTATTCCTCGGCGCTCAGCCCGAAGCGGCGGGCGAGATCCGGGCCGATCTCCTGCTCGGTCACGCGGCGAGCGACGCCGTGAGCGCATCGAACAGCGGCTTGCCGTCGGCGCCGCCCACCAGCGGGTCCACCATGTCCTCCGGGTGCGGCATCAGTCCGAGGACGCGACGATTGGCACTGAAGACGCCCGCGATGCTGCGGGCGGAGCCGTTGCGGTTGGCCGCTTCGGTCAATTCGCCCGACCGGGTCGCGTAGCGGAACGCGACCAGGCCCTCGCCTTCCAGACGGTCAAGCGTCGCGGGGTCGGCGAAGTAGTTGCCCTCGCCATGCGCCATCGGGGCGCGGAACACCTGGCCGCGATGCCAGCGCGAGGTGAACACGGTGTCCTCCCGCTCAACACGGAGATGGCAATCCGTCGCGAGGAAGCGCAGGCCGGCGTTGCGCAGCAGCGCGCCGGGCAGCAGCCCGGCCTCGGTGAGGATCTGAAAGCCGTTGCAAACGCCGAGCACATGCCCGCCGCGCGACGCGAACGCCCGCACCGCGGCCATCACGGGCGCGTGCGCCGCCATCGCCCCGGCGCGAAGGTAGTCGCCGTAGGAGAAGCCGCCCGGCAGCACGACGAGATCGAGCCCGGACAGGTCGGTTTCCGTGTGCCAGAGCAGCCGCGGCCTGCGGCCGGACGATCGTTCCAGCGCGATCGCCATGTCGCGCTCGCGGTTGATGCCGGGGAACAGGAGGATGCCGGCGTTCATCGGATGACGCCCTCACCCCGGCCCTTTCCCGGAGGGAGAGGGAGCAGAAAGCCCTCTCCCACCGGGAGAGGGTTGGGTGAGGGCCTTCGCGAAGTCACTCGCCCAGGCTCACGCGAAAACTCTCGATCACCGCGTTCGCGAGCAGTCGATCGGCCATCGATTCGGCCTCCGCGCGGGCGCGGTCGGGATCGGTCTCCGCCAGTTCGAGTTCGATCACCTTGCCGGCCCGCACGTCGTTCACGCCTTGGAAGCCGAGCATGCCGAGCGCCTGGCCGATGGCGCGGCCCTGGGGATCGAGCACGCCGGGCTTCAACATGACCGTCACGACCGCCTTCACTGGATCAACTCCGGCCCTTTCAGGTCGCGCACGCCGGCCTCGGGCAGGATGCCAAGCCGCTTGGCGACCTCCTGGTAGGCCTCCTCGACCTGGCCGAGATCGCGACGGAAGCGGTCCTTGTCCATCTTCTCGTTGGTCTTGCTGTCCCACAGGCGGCAATTGTCCGGACTGATCTCGTCGGCGAGCACGAGGCGCATCTCCTCGTTCTCCCACAAACGGCCGTACTCGAGCTTGAAATCGACCAGGGTGATGCCGACGCCGAGGAACAGGCCGGTCAGGAAGTCGTTGACGCGCAACGTCAACGCGACAATGTCGTCCATGTCCTGCGTGGTCGCCCAGCCGAACGCCGTGATGTGCTCCTCGCTGATCATCGGATCGTTGAGCGCGTCGTTCTTGTAGTAGTACTCCAGGATCGACCGCGGCAACCGCGTGCCTTCCGGGATGCCGAGCCGCTCGGACAGGCTGCCGGCGGCGACGTTGCGGACCACGACTTCCAGCGGGATGATCTCGACTTCGCGGATCAGCTGCTCGCGCATGTTGAGCCGGCGGACGAAATGCGTCGGGATGCCGATCTCCTGCAGGCGCAGCATCAGATACTCGCTGATCCGGTTGTTCAATACGCCCTTGCCGGTGATGACGCCTTTCTTCTGCGCGTTGAACGCGGTCGCATCGTCCTTGAAATACTGCACGAGGGTGCCGGGCTCCGGCCCCTCGAACAGGATTTTCGCCTTTCCCTCGTAGAGCTGGCGGCGGCGGGCCATTGAACATTCCTTCTTGCTCGCCCCACCGCCCGGGAGCGTAGCGGGGCGCAGTCACGGCGTGCCCGGGTATAGCAGCGCGTGCCCGCCCCCGCCAACGCGCACCGAGCGGGCGAGTGCTCGACCGCGTGTTTAAAGAGATGTTCATCGCCGCGTGCGAGGTTGTGTCCGAGGCCGGACAGAGTAGGGCAGCAATGGACGGCATGGCCGCAGGCGACATGAGGGTTTCCGAAAGGCCTACCCTGCTTGCCGCCCTCGACGGGGTAGCCGACGCCGTGATCGTGGTCGATCAGGCGTGGCGGGTCCGGCTTGTGAACGAGGCTGCGCTTTCCCTGTTGGATCTCGGCCCGGCTTCGCGGCCCGGCCGCCTCGCCCTGACCACGCTCCTGCGGCGCAGCAAGTCCCTCGATCCCGAAGGGTGCGTCCAGATCACGGGGGCGCTCGACCAGGCCGTTGCCCTGGGCACCGATGTCGAACGCAACCTGCCGTTACGCCAGGACAGCCGCGCCACAGTGTCGGTTCGTCGCATCGCCGCGCGGCGCTGGCGACTGATTATTCGCCCGCTCGTCGCCGCCGTGCCCAGCCGCCGTTGTCGACGTGATCCGCTGACCGGCCTCGCCGACCGTGAAGCGCTGCGCACGCGGCTGACCGCCTCGCTCGAACGCGGCGCGGCGACGTTGCTGCTGCTCGACCTCGACCGGTTCAAGACCGTCAACGACACGCTCGGCCATCCGGTCGGGGACCAGTTGCTATGCGCCGCGGCGGAGCGGATGCGCCACGCGGTGCGTCGGCGCGATCTGGTGGCGCGGCTGGGGGGCGACGAGTTCGCGATCCTGCTGCAGGAGGGCGCGGATGTCGGCGAGGGCATCGCGTTGGCGGAGCGGCTGCTCGACCTGCTGGCGCGGCCGTACCTGCTCAAGGGCAACCTGGTGAGCGCAGGCGCCAGCATCGGCATCGCCGACGCGTCATCAGATGGCGATTGCGACGAAATGATCCGGCGCGCCGACCTGGCCCTCTATCAAGCCAAGGCCGAAGGGCGGGGCGCCGCACGCGTGTTCGACGCCACGATGAACGATCGGGCGCAGGCCCGTTCCGCGCTGGAAGGCGATCTGCGCCGCGCCATCGCGCTGCGGCAGTTCGCGCTGCATTTCCAGCCGCAATACGATATGTCGCGCCGCGTGCTGGTCGGCTTCGAGGCGCTGCTGCGATGGCCGCACCCGGAGCGCGGGATGGTTTCTCCCGGAACATTTGTCCCGGTGGCCGAGGAGATCGGCCTGATCGGGACGATCGGAACCTGGGTGTTGCGGCGCGCCTGCGCCGAAGCGGCGAGCTGGTCGTACCCGCTCCGTGTCGCGGTGAACGTCTCCCCCCTGCAGTTCGAGCGCGGGGATGAGCTGGTCGCCAGTGTGCAGGCGGCCCTGCTGCGATCCGGCTTACCGGCCGATCGGCTGGAGGTCGAGATCACGGAAAGCGCGCTGCTTTCCGCCGAGACGTCGACCATGGCCACGCTGCACACGCTGCGCGCCCTCGGCGTGCGGATCTCGCTCGACGATTTCGGCACCGGCTACTCGTCCCTCAGCCAGCTGAGCAGCTTTCCCTTCGACAAGATCAAGATCGACCGCTCCTTCGTCAACGACGTCGCGCACAGCCAGCAGGCTTCGGCGATCATCCGGGCGATCAGCACGCTCAGCGACAGCCTCGGCATGGCGACGATCGCCGAAGGGGTCGAGACGGAGGAACAAGCCAGAGCCGTCGCGCGGAACGGCTGCGGGGACATCCAGGGATATCTCATCAGCCGGCCGGTCCCGGCGGGCGACGTCGAAGGCCTCATCGGCCGTTACGGCGTGCCGACGGACGAGCGCCGGGCCGATCCGCGCGATACGCAACCCTTTCGGAAGGAGAGTGAACCATGTCTCATCTGCATCGGATAATCTATTGCAGCCGCAGCCGCCTCACCGGAGCACGCAGCGCCGTCGACGCGGAGGTCCGCCGCATCCTGGCACGCTCGCGATCGAACAACGCGGCCGACTCCATCGGCGGGGCGCTGCTGTTCTCCGACGATTGCTTCGCCCAGGTCCTGGAAGGTTCGAGCGAGGCCTTGGGCCGCGCCTTCGAGCGCATCCAGCGCGACATGCGGCATGGCGACGTGGTGGTGCTGCAGAGCAGCCCGGCCGAACGGCGGCATTTTCCATACTGGTCGATGGCGTACGCGGGCGCGCCCGATGCCGAGCCGCGCCGCCGGATGGCCAAGGTCGGGTTCGACGCGGCGTTCTCCGGTCAGACGAGTGCCACCGGGCATACGATGCTTGATCTGTTGCGCGAGCTGGTGAGCGATTCCGTCGAGGCCTGACCGGCGCGGGGCGCCCCCGGACGCAGATAGGGGAATCAGCCTGCCTCGCCGGCTGACCAGGGCAGCACAACGGGCGCGAATCGTCCCCTCTCGGGCGGCCCGGCGGCGAACAGCCAGTCGGGCGTCCCGGCACGCGGCAGGGCGAGCAATGCGCTGCTGGCGGTGCCGTATCCATCGCGGGGCGGGATGTTGATCTGCTCCGCCGGGGTGCCCGCCTGATCGGCGAGGATGCTGCGCCAGCTCTCCCATCCCTCGACCCGGCCGCGGGCCGGCGCTGGAGCCGCTGCGGCGCGGAACCGGGGGAGGTGGCGGGCAACCCGTGCGCTTTCTGTGGCGTCGGGGTCATGGGAGGTGACCATGTGCGCGCCGGACGCTAGGCGGAGCACCTCGGGCCGGCCACGACCGACGCCGCGCAGGAACCAGGCGCCCTCGCGATCGGCGATCACCATATTGAACGCGCGCCAATCCGAGGCGTCCAGCGCGCCGATCGCGCCGGCTGCCGCCGCAGCGGTCGCGTGGTCGAGCGCCAGCAGCGGCAACTCACCCCGGCTGCGCTTGCCCGGCGCGGGGCCGAGCGTGCCCGGCCGGTTCAGCACGGTCGCGACGACGCCGGCGCGGTTCACGCCCATCCAGGTTCCGCCCGCGATGCGATCGCGCCCGGCGACCACGGCCGGCCGCTCTCTCCAGTGCGCGGCCGGCGAGTCCCATGGACGATCCAGCCGCTCGTCCCGGTTCGCGGCCACCAGGAGCGGCCAATCATCGCCCGGGCGGATCATCAGGACGACCGTGCACACGCGCCGTCAACGCCACGGATGACGCTGGCCGCCGACCCGCTCACGCAGGGAATTACCGGCGATAATCACGCCGGCGATGGTGACGATGTGAGCGGTGACGATAATGCCGACTGCCGCCGTAGCGGTCATACTGGATCGGGGTGACCACGGTGCCGGGAGCTTCGAGCAACGGACGCACCGGCGCCGCCCCGGCCGGGCGCCAGCCCCCGAACGCGGCCAAAGTGAGCAGGATGGCCAGAAAAGCCTTTGTTCGAGTCATGTTCGGTCGTCCTAGCCGCCGTGATCGCGCCGCCCTGCCCCAACGGCCGGACCAGTTTCTCCGAACACCCGCTCGAATACGAAGTCAAGTGAGCGAAGATGCAACCCCGGGTTCATCGCGCGATCAAGCTCGGACGCCGGCAGCCGGCCCGCGACGTCCGGATCCGCTTCCAGGTTCGCACGGAAGCCGCGTGCGTCAGGGCGGCCGAGCATCTCCCACGTCGCCATCGCGTTGCGCTGTACGATCCGGTAGGCGTCCTCGCGCGAGATGCCGGCGCGGGTCAGGGCGAGCAGCACCTCGCCGCTATGCACCACGCCGCCCAGGCTTTCCAGGTTGGCAAGCATCCGGTCGGGGTACACCGTCAGGCGCTCGACCATGCCGGCCAGGCGTGCGAGCGCGAAGTCGAGCGCGATGGTCGAGTCCGGGGCGATCACCCGCTCCACGCTCGAATGGCTGATGTCGCGTTCGTGCCACAGCGCTACATTCTCCAGCGCGGGCATGACAGCAGCGCGGACGATGCGGGCGACGCCGGTCAGGTTCTCGCTCAGCACCGGGTTGCGCTTGTGCGGCATGGCGCTCGAGCCTTTCTGGCCCGGGTGGAAGAACTCCTCCGCCTCCCGCACCTCCGAGCGCTGCAGATGCCGCACCTCGATCGCGAAACGCTCGACGCCGCTCGCGACGACCGCCAGTGCCGCGAAGTAGGCGGCGTGCCGGTCGCGCGGGATCACCTGGGTCGAGACCGGCTCGATCGCGAGGCCGAGCTGCGTCGCGACATGCGCCTCCACCCGGGGATCGACATGGGCGAACGTGCCGACGGCGCCGCTCAGCGCGCAGACGGCGATCTCCGCGCGCGCCGCCTGCAGCCGCGCCCGGTTGCGCGCGAACTCGGCATAGTGGCCGGCGAGCTTGAGACCGAACGTGGTGGGCTCGGCATGGATGCCGTGGCTGCGGCCGATGGTCAGGGTGAACTTGTGCTCGAACGCCCGCGCGCGCAGCGCCGCCAGCACCGCGTCCACGTCCCGCAGCAGCAGGTCGGTCGCCTGCGCGAGCTGGACCGAGAGACAGGTGTCGAGCACGTCGCTGCTGGTCAGCCCCTGATGCACGAAGCGGCTGTCGTCGCCGATGCCCTCGGCAAGCCAGGTCAGGAACGCGATCACGTCGTGCCGGGTCTCGCGCTCGATCGCGTCGATGCGCTCGAGGTCGGCTAGGGTAATGTCGGCGACCTTGGCGGCGCCGTTGCGCCGGATGCTGCGCGCCGCCTGCTGCGGGATGTCGCCGACCGCGGCCATGCCTTCGGCGGCCAGCGCCTCGATCTCGAACCAGATGCGGAACCGGTTCTCCGGCGCCCAGATCGCCGCCATCTCGGGCCTGGTATAGCGGGGAACCATGATCGGGCGTCTCCACTTCCTCCCGCGAGCCAGGGGCTGCGGTCCCCTGGGCAGCTAGACCCGCCATCGATGCCTGACAAGACCGAATAGGGTTTCTGCCCCATGCCGCCTCTGCCGCCCATCCTGATCCACGACGTGACGGCGCTGTTGCAGATCGTGTTCATCGACGTGGCGCTCGCAGGCGACAACGCCGTCGTGGTCGGCTTGGCGGTCGCCGGGCTGCCGCCGCATCAGAAGCGTCGCGCCATCCTGCTCGGCATCGCGGGCGCGACGGTCATCCGCATCGGCTTCGGCGCGATCACCTTGCAGTTGCTCGCGATCATCGGGCTGACGCTCGCCGGGGGATTGCTGCTGCTCTGGGTGTGCTGGCGCATGTATCGCGAACTGCGCCGGCATGGGCACGGCGGGGCGGCCGCGACCCGGGTGCCCAAGACGCTCCGCCAAGCGATGCTGCAGATCATCCTGGCCGACGTGTCGATGAGCCTCGACAACGTGCTCGCCGTCGCCGGAGCGGCGAACGGCAGCACCTGGGTGCTGGCGACCGGCCTCGCCCTGTCGGTGGCGCTGATGGGCCTTGCCGCCGGGCTGATTGCCGGGCTGCTGGAACGCTACCGCTGGATTGCCTGGATCGGCCTGCTGATCGTGCTGTACGTGGCGCTGCACATGATCTGGGAAGGCTCCAGCGAGGTCGCCGCGCACACCACGCTCGACGAGCGGGCGGCGGCGGCGTTCGGGCGGCTCGTGCAGCGCTTGCGAAATTAGAACACTGTCGCCGACTTATACCACTGGCCATAAACCCGGAACTACCATCGCCATGGTCGGCGAAGGCCGACCAACCACGACTTTAACGACTGCCAGGGAAGCCGTGGATGGTCCGCCTTCGCGGACCATGGCGACGTCGGTGCGGAAGGGTCACTTCCCTTTGTCTTGGTAGTACTCAGGCAGACCCTCGCGGGTCAGCCGCCGCGCGGCGCCATGCACCAGTTTCAGCGCCGCCGCGCCGGCCTCGCCAAGCCCGTCGATGCCGCGCAACTCCGTCAGCGGCGCCGCGACCGCGCCGGCAAAGCTCCCGAACCGGGCCATCAAGGTCCGCGCGATCGGCTTGGTGTCACGCCTCGGCAGCGCGAGGTAGAGCACCATCTCGAGCATGTCGTGGTCCGCCAAGGCGTCCGGCCCGGCCTGCAGCAGGCGCGCCCGCATCCGCGCCCGATGCCCCTTGGCGCCCGGCATCGCGGGCTCGGGGAGGTCGAGCAGCCCGTTCGAGGAGCGCGGCACCGTCATTGCAACCACAGATTGCCATGGCTGCTCCCGGATAAAAAGCTCAGTCGACCGAGTACGGTGGCTTGGACAGGCCGGCGGGCGAGTAGGTGAACACCTCGCAGCCGGCCTCGGTGACGCCCACCATGTGCTCGAACTGTGCCGAGAGACTGCGGTCGCGGGTCACGGCGGTCCAGCCGTCATCGAGCACCTTCACCTCGGGGCGGCCGGCATTCACCATCGGCTCGATAGTGAAGAACATGCCCGGCCGCAGCACCGGACCGTCGCCGGCGCGGCCGAAATGCAGGATGTTGGGCGCCTCGTGGAATCGCCGGCCGATGCCGTGGCCGCAGAAATCGCGCACCACGCTGAACCGCTGGCCCTCGACATAGGCCTGGATCGTGTGACCGATATCGCCGAGCGTGGCGCCGGGGCGAACGGCGTGCACGCCGCGCATCAAGGCCTCGTAGGTCACGTCCATCAGGTTTCGCGCCCGCGTGGACGCCGTCCCGGCCACATACATGCGCGAGCTGTCGCCGTGCCAGCCGTTCAGGATGACGGTCACGTCGATGTTCAGCACGTCGCCGTTGTCGAGCTTCCGCTCGCCGGGGATGCCGTGGCAGACGACGTGGTTGATCGAGGTGCAGGTCGCCTTGGGGTAGCCCCGGTAGTTCAGCGGCGCGGGCACCGCGCCGTGCGCCGCGATGAACTCGTGGCACAGCGTATCGAGCGTCGCGGTCGAGACGCCGGGACGGACATGCGGGGTGATCATGTCCAGGGTCTCGGCGGCGAGCCGGCCGGCTTCGCGCATGCCCGCGAAATCCTCGGGCGCGTAGATCGTGATTCGTCGTGCGTCAGTCCCGCCGTCCATGAAACCCGCTCCGTCCGGCCGCCGCACGCGCGTGCGCGCCGTTCCTCGTCTTCAATGCAGGGGTGAAGATGCGCAAGCCCACCCTCCGGCGCAAGAGCGGCCGACGTCAGGCGGTAAGCCATCAACGAGCCACCGGAGGGACCGGCGCAGGGCGGCCGTCCCATCCCGCTCGAAGGGACGGCCGTGCGCGAAGATGACCCGTTCGGGAAGCAGCGCCAGCAGCCGCCGGGCGGCCCGCTTGGCGGCGGTGCGCCGCAGGTTGACGAGGGCGCGCAAGTAGGCCGGCGGCATGCCATCCGGCGCCGTGACGCCCAGCATCGTCGCCACAGGACGCATCAGCCGGGGCAGCTTATGCCGCTCGAGGTTGAGCACCAGGTCCGTGAGCACCAGCGTGCGCGTCGGCCGATGGAACAGCGCGACCTCGCGGAACCCCAGGCCACCCGGCACCGTAACAAGTTCGATGCCGTCGCCCCATTCGGGCGGCGCCCGGTCGGACAGGTCGTGGTCCAGCCGCACGCCGCTGTGCCGCACCTGCCGCCGCTGTCTGAGGCCGGGCGCGGCCCAGGTCGTCGCGTCGGGACAGGCCTGTTGCCATGGTCGGAGGAACATCCAGTGCGCGAAGCTCGGCGCGACGAGGTGACGAATGCGGCCAAGCGCTTCCAGCTCGCGCCTCAGGCTGTCGCTGTAGCGCGTGGGCGAGTGTAGCAGCAGGTCGCCGTTGTGCAGCCGCAGCACCGTCATGCGCGCGGGCAGCACCTTGCCCAGCGCGCCGGGTAGCAGGCTGTCGACGATGAACACGCCGGGCACGACCGGTTTCGGTTTGTCGATCGGCGGGTAGCCTCGCTCTTCACGCTCCGCTGCATGGCCCAGCAGCCGGCTCAGCGGGCCGGCGCCCTGGCCGGGACGGCTTGCCGGGGTTGCGTCGCTCAATGCCACCACGGCCAGTTCCGACAGCCCGGCGGCGACCAGGAGCGCGCGCGCTCCGGGGGATTGCCGGCGCATCAGCAATCCCGCCCCGCACAGGGCGGCGCCGCCGAGCGCATCGAGCGCGAGATGCTGCGGCATCGGGATCCTGCCCCGGATGCCGGCCTCGTAATCCGTCAGGACGGAATAGCTCGTGTGATAGGCGCCGGCCGCGCCGAGGACGCGCCGCACAGGCGGCTCAAGCACGCGGGTCGCGGCCAGCCCGCCGAACAGCCCGGCCACCGCGTAGTCGATCATGCCGTGCACGCGAGTGGAGATCATGGAAGATGGCGCTCCCTGGAGGCGGCTTGGCTCCTAACGAGAACCGGGGCGCTCGGGATGCCTCCACCAAGCAGACCGTGTGAAACCTCCATGCCGTAACGGCAATGAGCATCTCTCGAATCCGGTCAGCCTTCAGTGTGACATGGATTTGTGGGCGGCTCACCACCACGGAATCTATCTTGCGCGTCGTCGGCGGGTCTTCGAGTTTTCACACGGTCTGCAAGACTTAGGCAACGCGCGGCGGCCTGTTGATCGGGTTCGCTGGCAGCATCGGGTTTGCGGCGGCTGCGTGCTGCCTGGAGCAGTTAGTTTCCCGCTGGTCCGATCCGATCGAAGTGACCCGACCACACCGTGGTCCAGGGTCCGTCTTCGCCGCCACGCGAGGCGTATTCGGCGTCGACGCCATCGGGCCGGATGTTCCGGTAAGTGTACCGCCACCGCGTTCCCCCGCCTTTTGGCTCGGACGTGAGGACGAACGTCCCGTCCGCCGCCGGACCGCCCTCGTAAACTGTCACGATCCTGCCCGCGTCCGCCCAAAGCTGCCGCCATTGTTTCCGTTCGCTGTCCCAACCGGAAACGCCGATACCCTGTATCTGGCCGTCTCCGCCGGTCAGCACTTCCTCGATCGCGCAGCCGCCGGCGGTGCGCCTGACCGCGTATTGCTCGGCCCTAGGTGCCGCCGGGTCATGCCATGCGCCCAACCAGAAATCGAACTGGTCGTGGGGCGAGCCGGCGCAGGCGGCCCAGGCCGGCCCCCAACCAAGCAAGGCGCAAAACACCACGGCCAGCCACGGACGCATCGCAGTTGCCTCCTCATTCCACCGCCCGGACGGGCCAGGATGGCCGCGCCCGAGACTTTGCTCAGACCTGGGCGGCGCTCACGGTTCATGCTGGGGCATTGCCAATTAACACAGACTGGCGCCTGGACGACAGGTGGGCAAGGCTGACGGAATGACACCGAGCTCGCTTCTTGGCTTTAGGAGATGAGCGCGTGGGCTTAACAGAACCAATCCTTATCTGGCGGATGTTGCGAAATTCAGGACTTTTGCAACACCATTGGAGTGCGCCCCTCGGGGTGGACAGTTTGAGCGAATGGATTTGACCATTCCTGCTGGGCTTCCGGAGGATGGAAGCCATGACGAAGCACCGATCTCACAGCGCGGCGTTCAAGCGACAGGTCGCCGAGGAATTCATCGCCGGTGAGACGCTGCACGCGTTGTCCAAGCGGCACGACATCTCGCGGCAGCTGATCCGGCGCGGTGGTCGGGTTCTCCGAAAGCGCCGAGCACCAGAACGGCACGGCCACAAACATATACGGCAGCAACCCCGGCAGTTTCGGCGTCAAGCTCGCGTAGCCTGAACCGGCTGGAGCTGGGCCGGCCGGAACTCACGCTGCGGGTGTGACCCGCACGAAGCATGACGGTGGCATCACCAGAGAGTTGACGGGTCCATTGGTCGGCCGCTTAATCGATCTCGGCTCGAAGAAGCTGGCGCACGACTAATTAGCGACAATGGGGAGAAGGTGATGGGACGCCGGCTGATCACGCGAGCATGGATGGCGGCGACGTTCGGCCTGATCGTGCTCATGACCGCATTGCCGGCCGCAGCGAAGTCGAACGGCAAGTACACGGTCTATTTGAGCATGAGCTATGTCGGGAACGGCTGGCAGAGCGAAGCCACCAACATGATCAAGGCGATGGCGGCTTATTACAGCGACAAGGTGGACCTGCGGGTGCAGGTGGCCGGGCCGGTGGCGCAGCGGCAGATCCAACAGATCAATTCCATGGCGCAGGCCGGCGCCGACGCGATCATTGTGTATCCGATCTCCCCGACGGCGCTGAACACCGCGATCCGGGATGCCTGCAAACGCGGCATCGCCGTATTCGCTTACGACTCGTTCGTCACCGAGCCCTGCGCCTACAACGTTCACCCCGACCAGTACGAGCTCGCAGCCACCGCGGCCGAGTGGGTCGTCAAGCAAATGGACCGGAAGGGCAACCTGCTGTTCGTGACCGGCGTGCCCGGCACGACGGTCGACACCGAGCGCACGCGAGGCTACCGCGACGTCGTCAAGAAATACCCAGATGTAAAGATTGTCGGCGAGGTCAACGGAATGTGGTCGCTCGCCATCACCGAGAAGGTGATCACGGAGTTCATGGCCACCCACAAATGGGATGACATCGGCGGCGTGATCGGCTCCGGTGGCGGCTGGACCGCCTGGCAAGCACAGAAGGCCGCCGGCGCGCCGAAGCTGACGCCCTACGGCACAGACGGCGCCAATGCCACGCGCGTCGCCATGCTGCCGCAAGGATCCATGCCGAGCGCGACCTACCCGTACGCTCCAATGAGCGCGCCGGCCATATCGCTTGAAAGCACGCCGATGTCCGGGGCGTTGGCATTGAAGCTCGCAATAAAGCTTCTCGACGGCGACAAGAGCGTTCCGAAGGAGACGGTGATCCCTCTCCAGATCGTGACGACCGACAATATCAAGCTCTGCAAGACCGGATCCTGGGCGGAAATGCGTGACGGCTGCAACGTCTTCGATCCGAAGATGATCAACTCCGACTACGTGGACAACATCTACTCTCCCTTGACCCCGGAAGTGGGGCTGCCCGCCGCGATGGCCGGCACGCCGGAACCGAAGTCGCCGCAATAGCGCGACGCCGGTTCGTTCTTGCGTCCCGCAGACGCACGCCCCGACCTGCCCGGAGGATCCAGTGCAACAGCAAATGGGCCGCCCGGAGGCATTAGCCGTCCACGAGCTTCGTAAGCGATTTGGCGCGACGCAGGCGCTCGACGGGGCATCGTTCGCGGTCGCGGCCGGCGAGATGCACGCGTTGCTTGGGGAGAACGGGGCCGGCAAGTCGACGATGGTGCGCGTTCTGAGCGGCCTTACCCGTTCGGACAGCGGCTCGGTATCGGTGTTCGATCGCAGGGTGGCGATGACGGGAGCGGCCTCGGCCCATGCGCTCGGCATACGCACCGCTTTTCAGGAGATCAGCCTGATACCGGACCTGACGGTGGCGGAGAACCTGCTGCTGCCGGACCCCCCGGTTCATCTAGGCGTTTTCCTCGACCGCGGCCTCGCCGCACGCCGCATCGACGCGATGCTCGACCGTCTCGAGCTTTCCGACATCGACCCGCGCGCTCGAGTTCGCGACTGCCCGCTCCCGATCCGGCAGAAGATCGAGATCGCGCGCGCCATCGGGCGGGACCCAAAAATCCTGCTGCTCGACGAACCGACCTCGGCGCTGTCGAGCAGCGACGTCGAATGGCTGGCGCGTCGCATCGCCGACTTGCGCCAGTCGGGCACCAGCATCGTCCTCATCACGCATCGCATCCATGAGGTGCGGCGCTTCTGCGACCGGCTCACCATCCTGCGCAACGGCCGCAACGCCGGCAGTTCCGATGTTGACGCCATCAGCGACGAGGAAGTGATCCGGCTGGTGATCGGGCGCACGCTGGCCGCAACGTTCCCGCCGCGCGCCGCGGCGGCACAAGCGCGGGTGTGCCCGCCCGCCCTCGCCGTGCGGGGCCTGCGAATTCAGGGGCAGCTCGAGGACGTGTCCTTCTCGCTCGCGCAAGGCGAGATCCTCGGCGTGGCGGGCCTACAGGGCATGGGTCAGAACGAGCTGTTCCACACGCTGTTCGGGGTGCTCCCGCTGGATGGCGGCACGATCGAGGTGGACGGCGCCTCCGTCGTGCTGGCTTCGCCGCGCGACGCCATCGACGCCCGCATCGGCATCAGCCTGGTGCCCGAGGACCGCAAGACCGAGGCGCTTGCCCTGCGGCTGTCCGGACGTGAGAACGTGTCGCTTGCCGTGATCGACAGGTTTGCCCGGTGGGGCTGGGTCGACAATCGCCGAGAACGCCTGGCGGTCGACCGCATCCTGGCCCGGGTTCAGGTACATCCGGGGGCGCTCTACAAGCCATGCTCGGCATTCAGCGGCGGCAACCAGCAGAAGATGGCGATCGCCAAATGGCTGCTCGCGGAGAGCCGCGTCCTGCTGCTGTTCGATCCGACGCGGGGCGTCGATGTCGGAACCAAGCACGAGATCTACTTGCTGATGCGCGAATTCGCCGATGCGGGCGGCGCGGTCCTGCTCTATTCGACCGACGTCCTGGAGATGGTCAACCTGTGCGACAGGATCCTCGTCATGTATCAAGGGCGAATAACAGCCACGCTGGAGGGACAGCACGCCACCGAGGAGGAAATCATGCGCATGGCAATGGGACAGGGCGACACTCCTGCCGTCATCGAAGCCGCTGAAGGCGCATGACGGCTCTCGCCATCGGCCCCGCTCATCGCCGGTTCGGCAGCCTCCGCCTGCGCCGCCATAGCGGACTGATCCTTGCGGTCACGGTCTTCTGCATCGTCTTCGCCGGCCTCAGCCTCACGATGGCCAAGCCGTTCGGCTATGCCGACCTCGCCTCCCTGTCGAACAACACGGCCACGCTCGCCATTGCATCGATGGGCGAGACCCTGGCGGTGCTTCTCGGCGGCCTCGACCTGTCGGCCGGGGCAGTCATCTCGTTGTCGAACTGCGTCGTCACCGCGGGGATGCAAAGCTCGCACGGGTCCGTCGCCCTATGGACGCTCGCCGGCGTGCTTGCCGGCGCGCTCACCGGCGCCGTGAACGGTGTCTTCATCGCATATTTGCGGCTGCAACCGATCGTCGTGACGCTGGCGACGATGTTCATCATCCAGGGTGCCACGCTGCTCGTCATGTCGGAGCCCGGAGGCGCCGTTTCCGCCGAGTATTCCAGCCTGTTCATGGGCGACATCGTTGCGAACGCGGTGCCGGCGTCGCTGTCGATCCTGGTCGTGCTCCTGTTGCTATGGGGGCTGTTGCGGCGGACGCGCTTCGGCGTTGCCCTATACGCGATCGGCAGCGACGAGGATGCCGCGCGCGCCAACGGCGTGGATGCGGCCCGGATCAAGTTCGCGGTGTACGTCCTGGCCGGCGCCGGATACGGGCTCGCGGGCGTGGTGCTCACCGCGCAGACCGGCTCGGCCGATCCGCTGGTCGGGCCGCCGATGCTGCTGCCGATTTTCGTCGCGGTCATTCTCGGCGGCACGCACCTCGCAGGCGGGCGGGGCGGCTGCCTCGGCACCGTGTTCGGCGCCTTCACGCTGATGCTGACCGTCAACATCCTATTGGTGATGGACGTTTCGGCATTCTTCAGTACTGCCGCGGAAGGCATCCTGCTGATACTCGCCGTCCTGGGAAACTCGCTCGGACGCGGGTCACCGGTTTGGCGCTACGCGCGATCCTGGCAACAGCGATGGCGGCGGCGTGCAAAGCGCGGTCCGCCGGCCGTGCCTCGCCCGGTGCGGCTGGTCACGACCGGGAGCGGTCTCAGACGGGATGATGAATTGCCGGAAGCGCGCTGGAAGGCGTGGACCGTTCGCCATCGCGCGACGCTGCGACTCGTGCTGCCGTCTTACGCCGCCTTCGCGGTGGTGCTCGCGGTGACAATGACGGTTCTGAGCTCGCAGATGGGGAGCTTGCAAGGCTACGTGAACTCGCTTCTCGTGCTTGCGTCGCTCTCCGCGGTGATCGTGCTAGGACAGGGGGTCGTCATCCTCTGCGGCGGGCTGGACCTGTCGATCCCTTGGATGATCACGATGGCGGGCATCCTGCTCGCGGGCATGAGCAAGGGATCGGATAGCGCCCTGTTGTGGTCCGTGCCGACCGTGCTGCTGGTCGCGACGGTCGTGGGCGCCGCCAACGGCGTCGGCATCGCGGTGCTGGGCATCAATCCGATCGTCATGACGCTGGCGATGAACGGCATCCTCCAGGCGTTGGCGCTGATCTACTGCAACGGCTCGCCGATCGGCCTCGTGCCGCCGAGCCTGCATTGGGTGATGGGCGGCGGCCAGATTTTCGGGTTCGCGCCGGTCGTCTGGCTGCTGGCGTTGTTCATCGTCGGATCGACGCTCCTGCTCAGCCGCACGACGTTCGGCCGCCGCCTGTACGCGGTCGGCAACAGCCCGCGCGTGGCAGAGTTCGCGGGGATCTCCGCCGGCACCGTGCAGACGCTGGCCTACGTCCTCTCGGCGGTGTGCGCGGCCCTGGTCGGACTGATGTTGGGCGGCTTCGGCCTGCAGGCGACGCTCGACATGGGTGACGCGTACCTGATGCCTTCGATCGCCGCCGCTGTTGTCGGAGGCACGCTCATCACGGGCGGTCGTGGCCACTATCTCGGCATGTTCGGCGGCGCGCTGCTGCTCACGGCGCTCTCCGCCCTGCTCTCGGGCATCCTGCTGCCCGCCGCCCTGCGCGGCATCATCTTCGGCGCGGTCATCCTCACGGCCGTTATCGCGCTGCGCGATCGCACGACTGCTTGAGGACATCCGCCCCCCACGGGCCGGTCGTGGCAGAGCGAGCAAGCGAATGGACTAACGAACGAACGGAGACGCCGCGATGCACGAACATGCCCATTGCGGGATGCGGAGCGAGCTGACCGAAGGCCTGCGCCTGCCGCTCGGCAACCTGCCGGGCACGCGCTACCCGGACGTTCGCATCGAGGCGCTGGACAAGCGCTTCAAGGCCAAACAGGGAAACACCGCCATCGAGCGGATCGCGACAGGGTGCCGCTGGGCGGAAGGGCCGGTGTATTTCGCCGATGGCGGCTATTTGTTGTGGAGCGACATCCCGAACAATCGGATCCTGCGCTGGCTGGAAGAGGACGGGCATGTCAGCGTGTTTCGCGCCGGTAGTCACTTTGCCAACGGCAACACCCGTGATCGCGAAGGGCGGCTGGTCACGTGCGAGCACGACTCGAGGCGTGTGACCCGGACCGAGCATGACGGGCGGATCACCGTGCTGATGGACAGCTTTCAAGGCAAGAAGCTGAACGCGCCGAACGACGCGGTGGTCGCCTCCGATGGCGCGATCTGGTTCACCGATCCGGGCTACGGCATCGATGGGCCCTATGAGGGACACGCGGCGGAGGCCGAGCTGCCACGTAACGTGTACCGGATCGACCCGGCCGGCGGCGGGGCGGCCGTGGTCGCCGGCGACTTCGTCCGCCCGAACGGCTTGGCGTTCTCGCCCGACGAGGCGCTGCTGTACATCGTCGACAGCGGCATCTCGCATGGCGGCCCGGCACACATCCGGGTGTTCGACGTGAACGGCTCCCGATTGTCCGGCGGCAAGGTCTTCGCCGAGGACTTCGCTCCCGGCTCGACCGACGGATTGCGTACAGACACGGATGGCAACGTGTGGTGCAGCATGGGCTGGGCCGACCCGGCGGAAGACGGCGTGCGATGCTACGAGCCCGGCGGCACGCTGATCGGCAAGGTCCATCTGCCGGAAGGCGCGGCCAACCTTTGCTTCGGCGGCAAGAAACGGCATCGGTTGTTCATTGCGGCGAGCACGTCCGTGTACTCGGTCTATTTGAACGCAATAGGGGCGCAGCGGCCCTAAGACAGCCCGGATCCGGGCAATAATCAGGGGTCGGAGAGCCCGGATCCGGGCAATAATCAAGGGTCGAAGAGCCCGGATCCGGGCAAAAAAACCGGCGGCGTGAACGCCGCCATCGCCAACGCCGTGCACCACGCGACCGGCTGCCGCATCCGAGACCTGCCGATCCGGATCGACGGTATGCTTTAGTTCCAGGGCAAGGAGGTTCCCATGACGTCTGCGGGCAAGACCGAAAGCAACGCCAAGCGCGCGCTGGTGGAGTTTCTCGTCCAAAAGGCCTTCGACCCCGTGTTGAAGGCTCGGCCGGGCGGCTCCGACGCGGAGAAGGCGAAGCTCGAGCGCGTGCAGGCCGCGACCCGGGCCGAGATCGAGCGGTTCCGCAATTACGGGTCGGCCGAGGAGGTCGTGGTCAATTTCAAGCGGGACCTGAGTTCGACACCAGCCAAGAAGATCCACGCCGAGTTGAAGGCGCTTGATCTTCCGACACTCAATGACCTGCGGGATGAGTTCGAGGAGAAAGCCCGGGACTGGGGTTTGGATGCCCGAACCCGACTGGCGCTAGATGGCGGACGCCTTTCGCGCCGCCGCCTCTTCCGCGCTCGCGATGCCGCCATGCGCGGCGGACCAGGCGACCGGATTCTCCAGGAAGCGGCGCACCTCGGCAAGCGCGCCCTCGCCGAAGTAGGGCCGGTCGCGGCAGGCCTCCAGCACGTCCCACCAGGTACACAGGCTGTGCAGCGCGATATCCATGGCCGCCAGAGTCTCGAAGCTGCCCGGGAACACGCCGTAGAAGAACACCACAAAGGTATGATTGACGATCGCGCCCGCGTCGCGCAGCGCCTGGCAGAACCGGATCTTGGATTGCCCGTCGGTGGTCAAATCCTCCACCAGCAGGGTGCGCTTGCCGTCCGGCACGTCGCCCTCAATCAGGGCGTTGCGGCCGAAGCCTTTCGGCTTCTTGCGAACGTAGGCCATCGGTGCGGCCATGCGGTCGGCGATCCAGGCGGCGAACGGGATGCCGGCCGTCTCGCCGCCGGCCACTGCCTCGATGCTCTCGTAGCCGACATGGCGGCCGATCTTCTCCACCGCCAGCTCGCAGATCTTCGACCGCGCGCGGGGGAAGTAGATGATCCGCCGGCAATCGATGTACACCGGCGATCGCCAGCCCGACGTGAAGGTGTAGGGCTCGTCGGGGCGGAAGTTGACCGCCTCGATTTCCAGCAAGATGCGCGCCGTCGTCAGCGCCGCGTCGCGGTCCCAGTCGGACAGGTGGGTGGCGGGCTTGGCCATCGGGCTCCTCGCGCGGTTTCCCCCCTCCTACGCCCCGCCGGGAGCGTGCGCCATCGCCATCTCTGCCGAGCATAGGCCGCGAGCGCGACCTTTTCAGCGGCTCGATTTCCGTGCGTAACTTCCCCGGCAGCGACGGAGGAAGCGCATGATCGGCTATGTGACGGTGGGCACCCACGACCTCGCCCGTGGGGCGAAGTTCTACGACGCGATCGCGAGCGAAATGGGCGTCGGCCGCATGATGGAGACCGAGCAATTCATCGCCTGGGGCGCGCCCGGCGGGGGCGCCGGCATCGGGCTGACCAAGCCGTTCAACGCGGAGCCGGCGACGGTCGGCAACGGCGTCATGGTGGCGCTCCAGGCCAGGGACCGGGCGCAGGTCGACCGGCTCCATGCTCTCGCGCTCAGCCTGGGCGGCGCGGACGAAGGCGCGCCGGGCCTCCGCGGCGACACGTTCTACGCGGCCTATTTCCGCGACCTCGACGGCAACAAGCTCAACGCGTTCTTCATGGGCTGAACCCACGCCGCGCGCCGCCGCCGCTCACCTCCAGCACAGGAGCCGTTCATGTCGGGCGAAACCTATCGGATCGCGGTGATCCCGGGCGACGGGATCGGCAAGGAAACCGTGCCCGAGAGCCTCCGCGTGCTTCACGCCGCCTCGCGCCGGTTCGGCTTCACCCTGGTGTTCGACGAGTACGACTGGTCCTGCGAGACTTATAAGCGCACCGGCGCGATGATGCCGGCCGACGGGATGGACCGGCTGGCCGAGGCCGACAGCATCCTGCTCGGCGCCGTCGGCTGGCCCGACGTGCCGGACCACGTCTCGCTCTGGGGCCTGCTCATCCCGATCCGGCGTGGCTTCGACCAGTACGTGAACCTGCGGCCCTGCAAGCTGATGCCCGGCGTGCGCACCCCGCTCGCCGGCCGCACCGAGGCCGACATCGACTTTTTCGTGGTGCGCGAGAACACCGAGGGCGAGTACAGCAGCGTCGGCGGCCGGCTGTTCGAGGGCACCGAGCGGGAGTTCGTTAGCCAGCAGAGCGTGTTCACCCGGCACGGCGTCGACCGCATCCTGCGCTACGCCTTCGAGCTGGCGACGACACGGCCGAAACGGCACGTCACCTCGGCCACCAAGTCGAACGGCATCACCTTCACCATGCCGTATTGGGACGAACGCTTCGCCGCGATCGGCGCGAGCTATCCGGAAATCCGCCGGGACCAGTTCCACATCGACATCCTGTGCGCGCATTTCGTGCAGCACCCGGACTGGTTCGACGTGGTGGTCGGCTCCAACCTGTTCGGCGACATCCTGAGCGATCTCGGCCCGGCGGTGGCGGGCAGCATCGGCATCGCCCCTTCGGCCAACATCAACCCCGAGCGGCTGTTCCCCTCCATGTTCGAGCCGGTGCACGGCTCGGCCCCCGACATCGCGGGCAAGCACATCTGCAACCCCATCGGCCAGGTCTGGTCGGCGGCGATGATGCTGGAGCACCTGGGCGAGCAGGCCGCGGCCGAGGCAATCGTGGCGTCGATCGAGGCCCTGTTGCGTGAGAACGGTCCGAAGACGCGCGACATGGGCGGCCAGGCGGGCACCGAGGATGTGGGGCGGGCGCTGGCTGAGGCCGTCGCGAGCGGCTGACCTTGGTCGGTCGAAGCTACCCGTGTCACCCGGGGACGCGTCCGATAACCGACCAGAGCGGGTCGCCGCCCGGCCTCCCCGCATGACCGGTCTCGATGCCTTCGAAGCCGGCCTCGGAGCAGTAGACCGACACCAGCCGCTGCTGGTCGGGCCCGCTCAGCGCCTGCCAGATCGCCACGGCCTTGGTGGGGAAGCAGCGGTTCGAGAACGTCACCGCGAGCGATCCGCCTGCCCGCAACACGCGGGCGGCCTCGCGGAACACGGCAACCGGCTGCTGCAGATACTGCACGGAGACGCACAGGCAGGCGGCGTCGACGCTCGACGACGCGAGCGGCAGGATCGGGTGCGCGTTCAGATCCTGCACGAACCACTCGTCGAGCCGTGGGTTGGCCGCCAACTCCGCCGCGTTCATGCCATGGCCGATCACGCGCGCGAACGCCATCTCCTCCGGCAAATGACTGATCCAGCTGCTCATCAGATCGAGGATGACGCCGCCCGACGGCAGGGTGCGGCGGTAGAGCTCCGTCACCGCCCCGATCGCCGCATCATCGATATGCGCAACGAAACGCGGCTCGACGTAGAACAGCGAGTCCGGCGACGGATCAGCCTTGTCGAAGGCACCCGGCGGGAAGCGGATGGGCTCGGTCATGGGCAGCACATGATATGCCGGTGCGATCCTGCCAGCGGAACAACCCTGACGGCAGCACTATCTCGTGCGCGGCGCCAGCGCGCGTCGCGGGTCAGCGCCGTGCAAATGAGGCGGTCACGCCGCAGCTTCCGTCGACAGCCACCATCCGTCGCCCTCCAGCCAGCACGTGTGATCGGGCACGTCGGGCGCGCGTCGCAGCGAGCGGACCGCCTGGAAATCCGAACGGGCAAGTGCGGCGATGAGCCGCGCCTCGGCCTGCGGATTGCGGCCGCCGACGCAGGAAATGATCCCGGTCCGGCACACCCACCGGGCTGTATAACGGTTCGCGCGACCCTGGCGGGTGATGAGCAGGAAGCCGCCGGCCCGATCGGCGGTCGTCAATGGAACGAGCAAGCGGCCGTTCGCTTCGGTCAGTGCGTCGAGCCAAGCGAGCGAGAGATGCGTGACGCCGGCGTTGACGATGATGGCGTCCGCCGGCCGGTCCGGCCGGAAGTCGAAGCCGTTCGCCGCGACGACCCTCGCCTGCCGCCAGGGTTGCAGATTGTCGCGCGCCTGTTCGGCGAGCGCGGGGTCGACTTCGATCGCGGTTACGGCGCCGACCGGGCCGACGATCTCCGCAAGGATGGCGCTGTAGTAGCCGGTGCCGACATGTACGATGTGCGCGTCGCGCGCGAGCCCGATCTGATCGTAGAGGAAGGCCCAGAGCAGGGGCTGCCCATTGTTGAGCCGGCGCGTCTCGTCAATGGCGATCAGCACGTCGTGGTAGACGCGCCGCGGGTCGGCGTCTTCCGTGGTCCAGTAGTCGGACACGTTCATCGTGCTGAGCACGCGCCAGGGTCCTGGGCCGACGAACCGTTCCCGGGGCACGGCGGCAAAGGCGGCGACGACCGCCGGCGTACGCACATGCGCAGTGAAGCGCAATTCCTCGGCAAAGGCGTGACGGGCCGCTTCAACGGGATCGGCTGATGGAACCTGGCTCATGGCCGCGCGCCGCCGGGCGCGCTGACGTAACGGGTGACCGTGCGCCCGGCGTAGGGCATGGTGCCGGCGGGGTTCAGCCCGATCTTGCGCGCGACGGCGACCGACGCTGCGTTGTCCGGGTCAATGTCGGCGATCACCTCCGGCACGCGGAGCGGGCGGAGCGCATGATCCAGCACCGGGCGAGCCGCTTCGGTGGCGTAGCCCTTCCCCCAGGCGGCGCGGACCAAGCGCCAGCCGATCTCGATCTCCGGTCCCGCCAGATCGAGCGGCGTCAGCAGGATCCAGCCGGCGAAGTCCGGCGCACCAATCAGCCAATAGCCCATGCCGGACGGATAGGGATGCCGGATGCGCGCCTCGACGAAGCCGCGGTGCGCGACAGGATCCGTCCACGGCCCGGAAATGAAGCGGGTCACCGCCGGATCGCGGTCCATCGCCAGGCAGGCGTCGAGATCGCCCATCGAGCGCGGGCGAAGCGTCAGTCGGCAGGTCCGAAACGAAGGGGACGACGTAGCCATCATCGGCAGTCTAACCCGACGGTAAACTCAAGATAAATCGCTCGTCAAAGGCACCCGGCGGGAAACGGATGGGCTCGGTTATCGGGCAGCACATCAGGTGCCGCTGCGAACGGGCTAGCCGAGCAGCCGTGACGGCAGCACCGTGCCGGGCGCGGTACCAACGCGTGTCAGCCTTCGTTGCGACGGAACAGACCCGTGCAGCCGTAAATGCCCCAGAACGTGAACTGCGCCGGATCGAGGCCGTCCGCGACCCCCTGGAACACGCCGTAATCCTCGTCGCTAGGGTCGGCGTTCCGCTGGTCGTTGTAGTCGTGAAACAGGCAGAACGCGCCCGGCTCGGTCACGCCTGGCAGCAGCTCGCACACGCTGCGGACATGCTCATAGCGGTGCGAGTGGTCGATGAAGCAGAAGCGGAACCGCCGTTCCGCACGGGTGAAGGTGGTGAGCGCCTCGTCGGCGTCGGTGTTGAAGAAATGCACCCGGTCCGCGCCCGGCCGGCCGGCGACGGTGGCGATGCCCGCCTCCCGCGCGCCGGGATCGAGGTCGATGGAGAGGATCGTGTTCGGGCAGTCCGCGGCGACCGAAGCTTGCAGCGCAATGCTGGCCGATAGCCCGCGGTACGTGCCGAGATCGAGCACGTCACCGCCGCAGAAGCGGACCATCTCGTACAGCTTGAGGGCATCGGCGGGCAGCAGCCAGCCGGGCGTGCCGACGTCGATCATGCCCTCACGGGTGGGACATTCCGTGAAACCGCGATGCGCCGCATCGATGAAGGGGCCGGGATAGTCATAGGTTTGGCGGAACGGCATCAGGTGGCGCTGGTCGGTCGCCGTCTGCGCCAGCGAGAGCTGGGAGTCGAGATGGCGGTGCCGGGTACGCGGCCCGGTGTTTCCGGCAAGTCGCCCGATTAGTCGATCAAACATCTCGCCTCTCGGGCAACGCGGGCCTCGCCGTGTCGTCGGGACGAACGGCGAGGCAACGTGGTTATTCCGCGGCGACCGCCGGCCGGGTCAGGTCCTGCGAGTAGCGCAGGTGCACCGGCGCGTCGATCTCGAACGGATCGACGAGACCGAGCGAGCGGCCGTAGTCCTTCAGCGCCGGCATCACTTCCTGACCGAGCAGGCGGATGCAGGTCCGGCTGTCCTCGGCCGAAACCGTGCCGTCGTTGCCCCAGAGCGCCATGATGCCGGGGCGGGTCTCCTCCATGATGTATTTCAGCTTGGCGATCACCTGGTCCGGGGTGCCGGCGATGATCAACATGCTGTCGAGCTGCTCCTCGAAGGTCGGGTTGCCGCGCGGACTGGCCGCCCTGCCGGTCGCGAACTCGACGAAGTTCCGGCGCTGCCCGGGCGAGAAATAGCCGGACGGAAAAGCCCACACCGGATGCGCGAGGCCGGTGAACTCGCCCTGCATCCACATGAACTGCCGGGCGTTCTGCTTCGCCTTCTCCTCGTTGTCCGAGACGTGACAGCGGATCAGGTAGCCGCGGTTCTCGGGACCCGGCTCGTAGCCCACCTCCGCGGCCGCCGCGTCGTACGTCTCCCACACCTTTTTCGTCGCCTCGACCGAGGTGTTGAGGCATATGTAGGGATAACGCTGCTGCGCCGACCAAATGATGGTCTCGCGGCTCACCACGCCGGGGATCCAGATGCGCGGATGCGGCTTCTGCAGCGGCACCGCCCATGGATTGACGACTCGGTGCTGGTAGTGCGTGCCTTCCCAGCGGAACGGGCCGGGCGTGGTCCAGGCCTTTACGATCAGATCGTGCGCCTCGATGAAACGTTCGCGATTGAACGCGGGGTTCACGCCCGCCGACAGCTGCTCCTGACCGCCGCCGCGCACGAAGCCGGACACCAGCCGCCCCTTCGAGATCATGTCGATCATCGCCAGCTCTTCGGCGAGCCGGACCGGGTTCTCGCTCAGCGGCAGCGGGTTGCCGAGGATGACGATCTTCGGCTTCTTGGTGATGCCCGCCAGGATCGAGGCGAACACGTTGGTCTTGGCCTGCATGCAGAACGGCGCATTGTGGTGCTCGTTCAGCATGATGCCTTCGATGCCGCACTCCTCGGCGTAGAGGTAGTCCTCAAGATATTGATTATACAGCCGGCTGCCGGCCACCGGGTCGTAATGCTTGTTGGAGAACATCAGCGCGGTGGCACCGAAATCCAGCCCTTCCTTGGCCGAGTAGGCCGACATCGGCTGCTCGGTGAAATACATCAGATGCATCGCATCCTCCCTCTGATGGGTTTGCGTATCAGTCCGCGTTGACGAAGCTGGAGACGAGATGGGCGAGCTCTGCCGGCTGCTCCATCTCCACGGCGTGCCCGCTATTGCGGACGATCTCGCGGCGCGCGTTCGGCAGCGCCGCGACGAATTGCTCGGCGGTGCTGCACGGCACCACCCTATCCTGCTCGCCCCACACGACGAGCGTCTTGGCCCGCACGCCGCCGAGCAGGTGGGGCAGGGTCTGGCTGTACATGTAGGGCTTCCACGCGATCCGGAAGCTCATCTCCCGGCAGATGTCCCAAGTCTCAAGCTGATCGGTGGACACCGAGCCGTAGACCCGTTCGAACGCCGCCTGGTCGTGGAAGAACGATTTGGCATAGTCGATGTAGCTGACGATGGCCTGATCGAGGATCTCGCCACTGGCCGGCTTGATCCCCATCGGCCCGACCAGAACGAGGTTCTGGAAGTCGGTCGGCGCCAAGCTCGCCATCTCGGCCGCGACCCAGCCGCCGAAGCCGAGGCCGACGAGCGACGCTCCGCGCAAGCCGAGATCGGCGAGCAGCCATTGGTACATCGCGGCGATGTCGCGCGGATGGCGCAGCCAGACTGGGCGTTCGGACTTCCCGTAGCCCGGGAGGTTCGGGACCAGCACATCGAACCGGCTCGCCAGGTCGTCGTAGAATGGCAAGTTGTCCGCCGTGCCGATATCGTGATGCAGCACCAGCACCGGCCGCCCGCTCCCGGCGCGGCTCAGATGCAGCTTGGTGCCGGCGACCTCGGCGGTGGAGGTGGTCCAGGACACGCTGCTCGCCATGCTTCCTCCTCGTCAGCGCCCGCAGGCGCTCGCTTCCCGGTCGGGAAGTTACTTGTGGGTAGCGACGTTGTCCAATAACGGGGGCGTTCCCGCCGGATGCGGCGACTGGACGACCGCCACGTCGCACCAGCGCGATTCGGCTTCGCCGGTTGCGGCGTAGCGGCCGCAAAACCATGCCGGGGGGTAAAAGCGCAGCGCCGTCGCTGTATGGCAGGTTTGGCGGCGGTCGGGGAATCTAGGGAAGCCAGACCTCGATCGTGCCGCGCGAGGGCGTCGGCTGGTAGCCGGAGAAGTCCCGCACGGTCCAGGGGAGGCCCGCCTCGGCCATCCATCCGGCGGCTTGCCGGGCGGCCGGTTCGTCCTCCGGGTGGAAGAAGCGAATGGTGGGGCGGTTGGGCGTCGCCGCCACGTGCCTCGCCTCGACGGAGCCTGGGTGTGCGCCGAGGCTGGCGAGCAGGCGGCCGGAAAGCGCCTCCGCCGCCGACGAACCGGTCGGAACGTGGATGACGATGCGCGGGGCAACGCCGGCGGGTGCACCCGACGCGTCATGGCGCGAGCGCGACGCGAGGAACTCGTCGAACGATGCGCTCCGCTCGGCCCCCGTCAGGGTGGCGGGATCGCGGCCGGAGCGGAGAACGTAAGCGTCGAAATCCCAGGTGCGGCTCGCGGTTCGGCTCGCCGCCAGGGCCGGACTTCGACGCGCCGGTTGCGCCGCCGCACTTGACGCCTGAGGCGAGCGCGCCCCTGTCGGGGCAGGCGGTGCGGAGGGGAGCGGCGGCAAGGGGGCCGGCGCGGCGGGCGCAACAGCTTCCGCCACCGGCTGCGATGCCACGTCCGGGTCGGGCATCGCGCGCAGGCCCACGTAAGCGACTGTCGCTCCGCCGCCCAGCAACGCGGCGATGACCAGCGCGAAGGTCAGAGCACGCCCGCGCCGACGCGTCGGGCGGATCGTCGCCAGCTCCGGCAAGCCCCAATCCGGAGAGCCGGGGAGCCGAGGCGCGGGCGCGCTCTTGCCACGATGCAAAGCGGCGACGGGGCGGGAAGCGCCGCCAACCGGCTCGGCCAGCGTTTGCCGCAACGGCGCGAGGTCCGCGCCTACCAGCAAATCCCGGAACGCCGGACGTCCGACAAAGACGACCTCAAGCGAGGGCCGCGCGTCCGGCGGAGAACGGAGCATCCTCGCCTGGAGCGATCGCAGCGCCTCGGGATGCAGGGTTCCGGCGCGTTCGACGAGCAGAACGACGCGCCTTTCCGGGCCCGGCAGGTGCTCCAGAACGCCCTCTAGCGTTAACGGTGCGCGCAGCAAGTTCCCGGCGCGAATAACGCGCACCCCAAGTCGCGCCATCTCGGCCAACAGTGCATCGAGCAGCAGCGCGGTAAACGCGCGCGCGCGCCGCCCCGACGACGGCTGGCCCGCGGCGGCGGCAGAGCGAGTCGCCGCCGGCTGCCGGGTTAGGACCGCCTCCGCTGTCACATCCGGGCCTCCGCCTGCGAGTGGTGCAGCCGCGCACGCCAACCCTCGCTCGGCTCACGCGAACCTTGAGGGCCAACGTGGCGATGTCAGGGGGGTTGCGCTCAGCCTCGGGGCGTCGTGTTCGGCACGATCGGCTGCCGATCCGGTTGCGCTTCCCGCAACACGTCCTCCTTGATGTCCAGCACCTCTCCCATCCAGAGCGGATACAGCACGTGGTCATCCCGCGGATGGTCCGTGTTGGGATGCACGAGGACCGTCAGCGCCCGGCGGTTCAGCATCAGCCACGGCACCAGCTGCGGGAACAGCGCCACGTCGAACGCCACCTGGTACATCGCCCGCACGTGCGGGCCGACCGGCTCGTCGCGCCAGCGACCCATCTGCACAGCGAACTGATCGGCGATCTGTTCGCGCACCTCCGCCGCGATCGGGCGGGTCGCCTCGTCGTAGTAGATGTGCGCGTGATAGCCGGTGATTTCTGCCACGTTCTTCATGCCAACTGCACCCCATCCGCCGCGAGCCGCGCCCGCACTTCACGCTTGATCACCTTGCCGTAGCCCGATTTCGGCAGCTCGTCCCAGACGACGAACCGCGCGGGCCATTTGTAGCGGGCGAGCCGGCCTTCGAACTCGGCTGCCATCGCCTCGGCGCGCAAGACGGCGCCCGCCGAAGGCACGAGCACCGCGACCCCGCTCTCGCCCCATTTCGGGTGCGGCATCCCCACCACGCAGGCCTCCGCCACGCCCGGCAAGGTCAGCAGCACCTCTTCGATCTCCCGCGGGTAAACGTTGGAGCCGCCCGAGATGTACATGTCGGAGGCGCGGCCGGTGATGAACAGGAAGCCGCGCGCGTCGAGGTGCCCGAGATCGCCGGTGTGAAACCAGCCGTGCGCGAAGGCCTTGGCGGTGGCTTCCGCGTCGCCGTGATAACCGGCGAACACGCCAGGCCCGCGGACGCAGATCTCGCCCGTCGCGCCGGGGGGCGACGGCCGCCCCTCCGCATCGAGAATGGCGACAGTCATGCCGGTGCGGGGCACGCCGCAGCTGCCGATGGGAAAGGCCGGGTCGTCCTCCGCCGAGTGGAGGTGGGGCGGCAGCACCGTGATGTTGCCCGTCACCTCGCCCATGCCGAAATACTGCACGAGCACGCGCCCGAGTTTGCGGAGCGCATGGACCTGGTCGGCGCGGTACATCGGAGCCCCGGCGTAGATCACGTAGCGCAGCGAGCTGTGATCGAAGCGGTCCACTGCCTCGTCCCGCGCCAGCATGGTGAGGATGGTCGGCACCGTGAACATGTTGGTGACGCGGTGCCGCTCCACCAGCGACCAAGCCTCCGCGCAGTCCAGCCGTTCGCCTCCCAGCAGCACGGACGCAGTGCCCCGCGCGACCTGCGGCAGCGCGTGGATGCCGGCGCCGTGCGACAGCGGCGCGACCACGAGGGACACGTCCTGCTCCGTCAGGCCCGGCATCAGGTCGCAGATGTGGTTGCAAACAACGTAATCCATCTGCCCGTGCGTGAGCACCGCCGCCTTTGGCCGCCCGGTGGTGCCTGAGGTGTAGAAGAACCAGCACGGATGATCGCGCCCGACGTCGCACGGCACGGTGACGGCGCCGGCGCGCTCGCCGGCCAGCGCCTCCCAGTCTAGCGCGCCCCCGCCGATGGCGACTTCGAGGCGGAGCGCCGGGTTGGCGGCGCGCGCCGCCGCCGCGTGGGCCGGGAACGCCGCGTCGAACACATGCACCGCGGCGCCCGAGGATTGCGCGAGGTAGGCGCATTCGGGCGGCGAAAGACGGAAGTTGGTCGGCACGAACACGGCACCCAGCATCCAGGCCGCCCACATCGTCTCGAACATCGCGTTCGAGTTGCGGGCGTGCACCAGGATGCGGTCGCCTTTGCCGACCCCGCGCGCGGCCAACCCGCCCGCGGCGGCCTGCACGCGGTCGCGCAACTCCGCCCAGATCCAGACCCGCTCGCGCCAGATCAGGCCGGGACGGTCGGGAAACCGTCTCGCCGTCTGCAGGAGCAGATCGGCGAGGTTCGCCGTCGGGATCATCCCCGCAGCGGCTCGAGTATGGACACGTAGTTGGCGACCGCGGCACCGCCCATGTTGAACACGCCGGCGCGGTCCGCCTTCGGCAATTGCATCGCGCCCGCCTCGCCCGCGAGTTGCATGGCGGTGATCGCGTGCATGGACACGCCGGTAGCGCCGATCGGGTGGCCCTTCGCCTTGAGGCCGCCCGACGGATTGACCGGCAGCCTGCCGTCCTTCGCGGTCCAGCCTTCGAGCACCGCCCGCGCCCCCTGGCCGGGCGCCGCCAGCCCCATCGCCTCGTACTCGATCAGCTCGGCGATGGTGAAGCAATCGTGGCTTTCCACGAAGGAGAGGTCGTCGAGCTTGAGGCCGGCCGCCGCCAGCGCCGCCTGCCAGGCCCGCGCCGCGCCCTCGAACTGGGTGATGTCGCGCTTGCTGATCGGCAGGAAGTCGTTGACCTGCACGGCGGCCCGGAACCGGATCGCCTTGTGCATCGTGCGCGCGGTCTCCTCGTCGGTCAGCACCAGCGCCGCCGCCCCGTCCGAGACCAGCGAGCAGTCGGTGCGCTTGAGCGGCTGCGCGACGTAGGGGTTCTTGTCGGACAGCGTGCGGCAGAAAGCGAAGCCGAGGTCGCGGCGCATCTGCGCGTACGGGTTGTCGACGCCGTTCTTGTGGTTCTTCGCGGCGATCGCCGCCAGCGCATCGGATTGGTCGCCGTAGCGCTGGAAATACCGTTCGGCGATGCGCCCGAACACGCCGGCGAAGCCCGCCGGTATGTCGCCCTCCTCGGCGCGGTAGCTGGCGCTCAGCAGGTTGTCGCCGACCTGCGGTCCAGGGGTCGCGGTCATCTTCTCCGCGCCGACCACGAGGGTGAACCGGCCCCGCCCGGAAAGCAGGAAGTCGCGCGCGCCGTGCACGGCGGCGGAGCCGGAGGCGCAAGCGTTCTCGTAACGGGTGGCCGGCTTGAAGCGCAGCTCGGGCAGGTGCTGCAGCACGAGCGAACTCGGAAAATCCTGCTTGGAGAAGCCGTTGTTGAACAGGCTGACGAACACGCCGTCGATGTCGCCCGGCGCGATCCCGGCGTCGGCGACCGCGGCCCCGGCGACCTCGCCGATCAGGGCCTCGACATCGGGGGCCTCGCTCTTGCCGAACGCCGAGTGCGCCCAGCCGACGATGCAAGCTTCCGTCATGGGATCTCTCCTTTTCTCCGTGCGCCATGGTAGCGCCGACACACTCCTTCGGCCATCGCCGCCGACCGCTCAAGTGACTTGCCCGAAACGCCCGGTAAGCTGTTATGAGTGCTCGGCTTGACCGCGATAGGAGAAGCGGGTGCGGTTGCTGCGGCTACTGTGCTGCCTGGCGCTCGCCTGCGCCCTCGCCGCCTGCGGCGGCGGCCAGCGCGCCCGTTACGGCGGCGGTTCGGGCAGCTACGCGGCCCCGGGACCCGCGAGCGATCCCTGGGGGCCGTATATCCGCGAGGCCGCAGAACGCTACCAGGTGCCGGAGACCTGGGTGCGCGCCGTGATGCGCCAGGAGTCGGGCGGCAACCAGTACCTGAATGGCGGCCTCACCACCTCCTCGGCCGGAGCGATCGGGCTGATGCAGGTCATGCCGGCTACCTACGAGGGCCTGCGCCAGCGTTACGGCCTCGGCGAAGACGCGTACGATCCGCGCAACAACGTCCTGGCCGGCACCGCCTACATCCGCGAAATGTACGACAAGTACGGCTCGCCCAACTTCCTCGCGGCCTACAACGCCGGGCCGCGGCGCGTGGACGACTACCTGGCCAGCGGCAGCCCGCTCCCCACCGAGACGGTGAACTACGTCGCGGCGATCGGCCCGCGGCTCGACGGCGGCGCGGGCGACTCGCGCGCGGTCTATGCCGCTGCCGCTCCGGTCGTCGTCGCCCGGATGGACCCGATCGCCTCGCCCGGCGATCCCGGCATGCCGGCCCCGGCCTTGGCCTCGGCCTTGGCCTTGGCCGCGCGGCAGGCCGCGGACCGCATGGAGCCGATCGCGTCCCCGGGCGATCCCGGCGTGGCCATCGCCGAACAAGTCGTCCGGATGCCGCCGATCGCGTCCCCGGGCGATCCGGGCATCCCACCGATCGTCGCGGCGGTCGCCCGCGCGCCGCTGGGCACGCCCGTAGCCAACCTGCCCTCCCGGCCGTTCACACGGGCCGCATCGTCCCCGACGCGCTCGCCGCCGCCCGGCTTCCTGACCCTGCCCGCGACGCGCGTGGCCGCCGCGCCGGCCCCCGTTGGCCCGGCCCCCGGCGGCTACGGCATCCAGGTCGGCGCCTATGCGAGCCCGTCCGAGGCACGCTCGGCCGCCGACACCGCCCGGTCGCTCACCGGCGCCGCCGGCGCGCAGACCGCCATTGGCACAGCGCAGCGGCCGGACGGCAGCGTGCTGTTCCGCGCCCGCCTCGTCGGCCTGTCACCGGAAGCGGCGACGCGCGCGTGCCAGCAACTGCAAGCGACCCGTCGGGGTTGCTTCATCGTGCCCCCGGACGGGACATCCTGACCGCCTCAGGCGGCGACGTAACGCGTCAGCGCCGGCCCGAATAGATTTCGGAATACGCCTGAGCGCCGTTCGGCCAGCCGTACAGCCACGGGTATTGCACGGGGGCGTGCCAGGGTTCGGCGGCGGCGTATCCCGGGTACTGCCCGCCCGCCGTCTCGTCGCCATCGTCCGGCATCGGTGGCTGCGCCATCGCCTGCTGCTCGCGCCGCAACCGCCCGATGGCGAGCCGCAATTGGTAAGAGGGCGAGCGCCGGCGGACGACGGCGGCAGGCCGTGCCGGGCCGGCGTGAGACGCCGCCAACCGTTCTGCTTGCCGCGCCCGAGCGGGCGGCAATGCAGGCGCGGGCGACGGAGCGGCAGACGACGGAGCGGCAGACGACGGAGGGACAGACGACGGAGGGATAGGCGACGGGATCGGCGATGGCGTGGCGGATGCCGAAGCCTGCGCCTGGGCAGGCTCGTCGCCCGCAACCGGCGCCGGCTCCGGGCCGCTCGCCGCCGCGACAGGCGCGACGGGTCCCGACGGCGCCGACACGACGGCGACCGGCTGGGCCGGCGGGGGGCCGAGCACTTGCAGCACGCCCGCTCCCCCCGCCAGCATCACCAGTAGGGCCAGCCAGAACCGCAGCAACGGTCCGAATGTGTCACGCCGGGAGCGTGTGCTCGGCCAGCGTTCCCGGTAAGTCGTCGCCTGTCGATCAACCATGCTGCCCGCAATGTCCGACAAATGCGGCCACTCTCGGGCGACCGTATGAAGACTTCGGCCGAAGCAGCTGCGCGGTGCATCGGCATCGGCCGGCGAAGTAGGACTCGGGGATTGGCCCGCAGCCCGGCTGATCTCAGTCGGCGGTCCAGCCGCCGTCAACCATGAGACTGCTGCCGGTCATATAGGCGGATGCGTCCGAGGCCAGGAACACGGCCGCCCCGGCGACGTCCTCGAGCTTGCCGAACCGGCCGAGCGGCGTGTGCGCGAGCAGCGGCGCCGCCAAAGCCTCGTTGTCGCGCATTCCGGCGGTCAGGTCGGTCTCGAAGTAGCCGGGGGCGATCGTGTTCACGCGCACACCCTTGCGCGCCCAGTCGAGCGCCAGCCCCCGGGTCAGCAGTTCGAGCCCGCCCTTGCTCGCGCAATAAGGGATGGATCGGCGCAGCCCGACATGGCCGCCGACGGAGCTGACATTGATGATGGAGCCGCCGCCGCGCTCGGCCATCACGCCTCCGAGATGCTTGCAGCACAGGAAGGCGCCGGTGAGGTTGGTGTCGATGATATGCTGCCACTCGGCGAGGCTGGTGCGCTCGATTCCCTTGAATATGGGGTTCACCCCGGCATTGTTCACCAGCACGTCGAGTCGGCCGCAGACGCTCAGCACCACGTCGCGGAGCGCGATCACGTCCGCCTCCCGCGCGACATCCGCCGTCTGGGCCAGTGCGTCGCAACCTTTCTCGCCAATGGAAGCCGCCGCCTCGTCGAGCGTGCCCTGGGTGCGCCCGGCCAGCACGATGCGGGCGCCGTGGCTCGCCAGCCCTTCGGCGATGAACCGGCCGATGCCGCGCCCGCCCCCGGTGACGATCGCGACCCGGCCGGTCAGATCGAACAGGTCTCGGCCCGCCGTCACCAGTTGGCTCCGTTGCGCGCGATGCGCTGGGCCAGGCTCCAGCGATGCACCTCCGAGGGGCCGTCGTAGATGCGGAACCCGCGAACCTCGCGGAAGATGCGCTCGACCAGGGTCTCGCCGGTGACGCCCTGGCCGCCGAGCACCTGCACCGAGCGGTCGGCCACCCGGTAGATCGCCTCGGAGCACACCACCTTCGCCATGCTGCTCTCGGTGCCGCCGCGCTCGCCCTGGTCCAGCACCCAAGCCGTATGCCAGATGGCGAGGCGGCTCATGCGGATGTCGATCTCGTTGTCGGCGAGCTGGAAGCCGACGCCTTCATGCTCGATCAGCTTCTTGCCGAAGCCCTCCCGACTGCGCGCGTATTCGGTGGCGATCTCGTGCGCCCGGCGGGCCGCGCCGAGCCAGCGCATGCAATGCGTCAGCCGGGCCGGCGCGAGCCGCACCTGCGCGTAGCGGAACCCGCGCCCCGGCTCGCCCAGGATGTCGCCAGCCGGGATGCGCACGTCGTTGAACCGCACCACCGCGTGGCCGCCGGGGAAACCCTGGTCCATGCTGTCCATGGTGCGGACGATCTCGATGCCGGGCGTGTCCATGTCGGCGAGGAACATGGTGGCGCCGCCATCCTCCCCCGCCGCCATGATGATGGCGAAGCCGGCCCCTTCCGCCCCGGTGATGAACCACTTGGTGCCGCTGACGACGTAGTGGTTGCCGTCCTTCACCGCCCGCGTGTTGAGCGCCGCCGGGTCCGAGCCCGCCCCGGGCGCGGGCTCGCTCATGCAGAAGCACGACCGGATTTGTCCCGCGGCCAGGGGACGCAGCCAGCGGTCCTTCTGTTCCTCGCCGGCGACTGCCTCCAGCAGATGCATGTTGCCCTCGTCAGGGGCAGAGATGTTCATCGCCAGCGGCCCGAGCAGCGAGTAGCCGGCCTCCTCGAACACGATTGCCTTGCCGAAATGCGACAGGCCGAGGCCGCCGTACTCGGGGCCGACATGCGGGGCAACCAGCCCCTCCCTGCTTGCGAGTGCCACGAGTTCCCGGCGCAGCGCGTCGGTCGGGCCGTGGCGGGTCTGCCGGGTATCGCCCTCGAGCGGCACGATCGCCTCGCGGATGAAGGCGCGGGTGCGTTCCTGCAACTCTCGAAGCTCGGGCGGAACGGTGAAGTCCATGCAAAGCCCCTCAGAAGGCGCGGCCGCGCGTGATGTCGTGGGTGAACTCCAGCAACCCGTTGGCGACCGCGGTCAAGCCGGCATAGCGTTGCTCGTTGGTCACTCCGGTGCGGTATCGGTGACCGAGTTGTAGGAAGATCACGCCCGTCTTGAACATGCCGAGCGCGCGGTGGAAGCGGAAGTCGGAAAGGTCACGGCCGCTGAGCGCGGCATAGCGCTCGACCGCCTGCGCGCGCGTCAGGAAGCCCGGTTCGGCGGTCGGCATCTGTGCCATCTCGTGCAGCGCGGGCGGATCGTCGGGCTGGGTCCAGTAGCTGATGGTGGTGCCGAGATCGAACAAGGGGTCGCCGAGGGTGCCCTGGTCCCAGTCGACCACGCCGACGGCGGACAGGTCGTCCGGGGCCAGGATCATGTTGTCGAGCTTGAAGTCGTTATGCAGCAGCGCCGGCATCCCGTCCGGCACGACGTTGGCCTCCAGCCACGCGCCGGTCTCGGCAAGCAGCGAGGCCGAGTCGGCGTCCGACACGGCCGCACCTCGCTTGCGCCAGCCGGCGACGGCGCGGGCGAGGAACCCCTCCGGACGGCCGAGCTCCGCGAGGCCGACGGAGGCGGGGTCCACGGCATGCACCGCCGCCATGGTGGACAGCACCACCTCCGATAGCCGCGCGCCCGCCTCGCGACGACCGGCAAGCGGCGGCAGCAAGCGGTCGCGCACGGTCAACCCTTGGCGGAATTCGATCAGCTGGAACGGCACGCCGATGACCGAGCGGTCGTCGCAAAGCAGCAGGCCGCGCGGGATGAACGAAAGCGCGTCGGCCAGCCGGCTGAGGATGCGATGCTCGCGCGCCATGTCGTAGGCGCCCACGGGCAAGTCGCCCGGCGGAGGCCTGCGGAGTACTACCGGCTTGCCGTCGACGTGGATGAGGTAGTTGAGGTTGGCAAGGCCGCCGCGGAACTGACGGGGCTCCGGCATGGGGTCCAGTCCGAGCCCGTTCGCGGCCAAGTAGGCGCGGACCGCAACCCAGTCGAGAGGCGTGGTCTCGGCTGCCGAGCGCACGTCCGCAAGCGGCTTGTCGTGCACCTGGATTCCCTCTGTCTTGCGCCGGTCGGAGCGTGTGGGCGTTGCTTGCGAGCGTCAAGCGGCCAAGTGGTCGCAACCACCCGGTCGTAGCCATTGCGCGTTTATTGCTGCACCGTGCTTTTCGCGCACGACTCGTACGAACTGTGCTATCTTAAACTGTCTTTTGGTGCCGACGACGCCAGACTAATCGTTGCGGCGGTGCTCCTAAGGCGGTTATGCCACACCAAGGAAGCGGCGACGCGAGCGGTCTAAATCTTGCTATGTTGGTGCAGCGATCTTTCTTAAGATGCCAGGGATTGCGGCTATGAGGAGCAAGATGACTGCGTTTTCCAGGCTTCCGTCACGGACAACATGCGTTCGTTGTATCCGCGAGTAGCAAGAAGGGTTTACCGACAGGCGGCAGACGGGCTGGTGACGGGCCCCACACCCCTAGCGTTGCAACCATGTCACGTTGCCGCGAATTGCGCGGACGGAGTGCTCCAATGCACATGTTTGATGATGTTTTAACCGCCTATACGAAGTCTTACGAGACCCGGCGCGAAGCGGAGATGTCGCTCGCTGACTATCTTGAGGGCTGTCGCGAGGACCCGTCGATGTATGCGAGCGCGCCCGAGCGCCTGCTCGCGGCGATCGGCGATCCGGAGATGGTCGATACGGCCAAGGACCCGCGGCTCGGGCGGATTTTCATGAACCGGACGATCCGCGCGTACCCGGCGTTCCCGGAATTCTTCGGCATGGAAGAGACGATCGAGCGGATCGTCGGCTTCTTCCGACATGCCGCCCAGGGCCTCGAGGAGCGCAAGCAGATCCTCTACCTGCTCGGCCCCGTCGGCGGCGGCAAATCCTCGCTCGCCGAGCGTCTCAAGGCGCTGATGGAGAAGCACCCGATCTATGTGCTGAAGGCGGGCAACCAGGTGAGCCCGGTGTTCGAGAGCCCGCTCGGCCTGTTCGACCCGGAGGCGATGGGCGGCGTCCTCGAAGAACGGTTCGGCATTCCGCCGCGTCGGCTCACCCGCTTCATGTCACCCTGGTGCGTCAAGCGGCTGGACGAGTTCGGCGGCGACATCTCGAAGTTCAAGGTGATCCGCGTAACGCCCTCCCGGTTGCGCCAGATCGCCGTCGCCAAGACCGAACCGGGCGACGAGAACAACCAGGACATATCCTCGCTGGTGGGCAAGGTCGACATCCGCAAGCTGGAGATGCATGCGCAGAACGATCCCGACGCCTACAGCTACTCGGGGGGGCTGAACCGGGCCAACCAGGGCATCCTCGAGTTCGTCGAGATGTTCAAGGCGCCGATCAAGATGCTGCACCCCCTGCTGACGGCGACGCAGGAGGGCAACTACATCGGCACCGAGAACATCGGTGCCATCCCGTTCTCGGGCGTCATCATGGCGCACTCGAACGAGGCCGAGTGGCAAACCTTCAAGAACAACCGCAACAACGAAGCCTTCATCGACCGCATTTACGTCATAAAGGTGCCGTACTGCCTTCGGGTTACGGAGGAGCAGAAGATCTACGAGAAGCTGGTGCAGAGTTCCGAGCTGTCGGGCACGCCGTGCGCGCCCGCCACGCTCGAGATGCTGGCGCGTTTCTCGGTGCTGTCGCGGCTGCGCAAGCACGAGAACTCGACCATCTACACCAAAATGCGGGTGTATGACGGCGAGAGCCTGAAAGAGACCGATCCCCGGGCGCGGAGCATTCAGGAGTATCGCGACTCCGCCGGGGCCGACGAGGGTATGGACGGCATCTCGACGCGTTTCGCCTTCAAGGTGCTAGCGGCGACGTTCAATCACGACACGACGGAGATCGCGGCCGACCCGGTGCATCTGATGTACGCGCTGGAGCAGGCGATCCGGCGCGAGCAGCTGCCCGAGGACACCGAGAAGCGTTACCTCGAATTCATCAAGGGCGAACTGGCGCCGCGCTACGCGGAGTTCATCGGCAACGAAATCCAGAAGTCGTATCTGGAGTCCTATCACGACTATGGACAGAACCTGTTCGACCGCTACGTCTCCTACGCCGACGCGTGGGTCGAGGATCAGGACTTCAAGGACCCCGACACCGGCCAGCTGCTGAGCCGCGAGATGCTGAACCAGGAACTCACCAAGATCGAGAAGCCCGCCGGGATCGCCAACCCCAAGGACTTCCGCAACGAGGTGGTGAAGTTCAGCCTGCGCGCCCGCGCCAACAACAATGGGCGTAACCCGTCCTGGACCAGTTACGAAAAGATTCGGGACGTCATCGAGCGGCGGATGTTCAGCCAGGTCGAGGAACTGCTCCCGGTCATCAGCTTCGGCTCCAAGAAGGACAGCGAAACCGAGAAGAAGCACGAGGAGTTCGTCAACCGGATGGCGACGCGCAGCTACACCGAGCGCCAAGTCCGTCGGTTGGTGGAGTGGTACATGCGGGTCAAGCAGGCTGGCTAACCCGCGCCGCAGGGCCGGGCAAAGGAGCGACAGGAAGGACGGGCGCAGTTAGATGCATATCGTGGATCGCCGCCTCAATCCTGGCGGTAAAAGCCTGGCCAACCGGCAGCGGTTCATGCGCCGCGCCAAAGCGGTGATCCGCAAGGCGGTGCACGAAAGCTCCGGCAACCGCAGCATCAAGGACGCCGACAAGGGCGGCGAAGTCTCGCTGCCGACGAAGAGCGTGCACGAGCCGACCTTCCGCCGCTCCGGGAAGGGCGGCCTGCGCGAGCACCTGCTGCCCGGCAACAAGGAGTATGTCGAGGGCGACACCATCCCACGTCCTCAGGGCGGCGGCGGGTCCGGCTCGGAAGGCAGTCCGGACGGCGAAGGACAGGACGATTTCCGCTTCGCCTTGTCCCAGGACGAGTACGTCGACCTGTTCCTCGAAGATCTCGAGTTGCCCGATCTCGCCAAGCGGCGGGTGGTCGACGCCGAGGCGCTGGACTGGTATCGGGCCGGCTACTCGGTTACCGGGTCGCCGGCAAACCTGGCGCTCAATCGGACGGTGCGGAACAGCCTTTCGCGCCGGATCGCCATGCGGCGGCCCAAGGCGGATGAAATCAGCAAGCTGCGCGAGGAGATCGAGGCGCTGGAGAACGGCGGCATCGACCACGAGCGACTCGCAGCCGCCCGCGAAGAGCTTGAAGTGCTGCTCCGCCGCACGACGCTGATCCCGTACATCGACCCGATCGACGTGCGGTATCGGCGGTTCGACTCGACCCCGCGCCCGATCGCCAAGGCCGTCATGTTCTGCCTGATGGACGTGTCGGGCTCGATGACCGAGCACATGAAGGATCTCGCCAAGCGGTTCTACGTGCTGCTCTACATCTTCCTGAAGCGGAAGTACAAGCACGTCGACGTCGTGTTCATCCGGCACACCCACCAGGCGCAGGAGGTCGACGAGGACACGTTCTTCCACAGTCCGGAGACCGGCGGCACGGTGGTCTCCACGGCCCTGGAAGAGATGATACGGGTGGTGTCGGAGCGCTACCGACCGGAGGATTGGAACATCTACGCGGCGCAAGCGTCGGACGGCGACAACACGTCGAGCGACAACGACCGCACCGCCACCTTGCTCAACGATTCCATCCTGCCGATCTGCCAGTATTACGCCTATCTCGAGGTCGGCCGAGAGGGCGAGAACTTCCCGCCCGGCTTCATCCGGCGCGAGAGCGACTTGTGGCAAACCTACCAGGCGATCGTCCGCAGCGGGGCGCCGATGGCGATGCGCAAGGTGAACCACCGGCGGGACATCTACCCGGTGTTCCGCGAACTGTTCGCGCGCAAGACGGAGAAGGCGGAGGCCGACGGGTCATGAACATGACGACCAAGGTGGGCCGGCTGCTTTACGAGGGCGCCGACTGGGATTTCGGCACGATCCAGCGCATCTACGACGCAATCGAGACGATCGCGGTCGAGGAGCTGCGCCTCGACGTGTATCCGAATCAGGTGGAGATCGTCAGCTCCGAGCAGATGCTCGACGCTTATTCCTCGATCGGCATGCCGCTGCTCTACAAGCATTGGTCGTTCGGCAAGCATTTCGCGCGCAACGAAGCGATGTACCGGGCCGGCATGCAGGGCCTTGCCTACGAGATGGTCATCAATTCCAATCCATGCATCAGCTACAACATGGAGGAAAACACGGCCACGATGCAGGCGCTGGTGATCGCGCACGCGGCGTTCGGCCACAACCATTTTTTCAAGAACAACTACCTGTTCAAGCAGTGGACCGACGCGAACGGCATCCTGGACTACCTCGAGTTTGCCAAGGGCTACATCGCCTCCTGCGAGGAGCGTTACGGCGAGGCCGAGGTCGAGCGCGTGCTGGACGCGGCGCATGCGCTTTGGAACCAGGGCGTGCACAAGTATCCGCGTCGGCGGGTCGCCGATCTTGCCTCCGAGCAGCGCCGCGAGCGCGAACGGCGTGAACACGAGCACGCCATCTACAACGATCTGTGGCGCACCTTGCCCGCCAAGGAGGCGACCAAGCAGGACAACGCCCAGGAGGAAAGGCGGCGCGCGCTGCTACAGCTGCCGCAAGAGAACATCCTCTATTTCCTGGAGAAGACCGCGCCGCGCCTGCTGCCTTGGCAGCGCGAGATCCTGCGCATCGTGCGCCAAGTCGCGCAATACTTCTATCCGCAGGGGCAGACCAAGCTGATGAACGAGGGGTGCGCCACGTACGTGCACTACCGCATCATGAACCGGCTTTACGAGCAGGGGTCCATCACCGACGGCGCCTTGGTGGAGTTCTTGCACTCGCACACCAATGTGGTGTTTCAGCCGGAATTCGACGACCGTCGCTACAGCGGCATCAATCCGTACGCGCTCGGCTTCGCCATGATGACCGACATCGCCCGGATCGCCACGGAGCCGTCCGACGAGGACCGCGAGTGGTTTCCGGATTTCGCCGGGGCCGGCGAGCCGATGGCCGTGCTGCGGGATGTCTGGGCGAACTATCGTGACGAGAGCTTCATCCTGCAGTTCCTCAGCCCGCGGCTGATACGGCACTTCAAGCTATTCGGCGTGATGGACGACGCCAACGAGTCCACGCTGCGGGTGCAGTCGATCCATGACGAGCGTGGCTACCGCCGCATCCGCCAGTCGCTCGCCCGGCAATACGACATTGCCTGGCAATCGCCCGACATCCAGGTGGTCGACGTCGATCTGGCCGGCGACCGCAGGCTGATCCTGCACCACCGTGCGTTGAACCGGGTCTTGCTCGACGAGGCCGATCTCCGTCCGGTCATACAGCACCTGGCCGATCTCTGGGGCTACGACGTGCTGATGAAGGAGGTCGACCCGAATGGCGGCGCGGTGATGAAGGAGCACGCGGCTTCGCCGCGGCCGGGAATCGTGCGGGCGGACAGCATCTAGCTTCAAGCCACTACGGAAGCCGGCTCCCCTGCCTCGCGAACAGGATCGCGCCTCGGCGTTTGCCGGCTGCCGCGCGCAAGCGTCTCTGCACGACAGGCCGGCCGGAGATCATGGCAACCGAAGCGACGGGTCTTGCGACGCGGCAGGTGCTGTGTTGTTAGTGCGCCCCCATCGATCCAGGCGTCGCCGGGCCCTTTCTGGCTAGGCCTCATGCTGTTTGGGTCCGCAGTTGCAGAGGCTTGCCCATGTCGTCCTCCACCTTCGACACCGTTGCCGGGATCATTGCGGAGACGTGCGACATCCCACGCGAGAAGATCACGCCCGAGAGCCATGCCATCAATGATCTCGGAATCGACAGCCTGGACTTCCTCGACGTCGCCTTCGCGATCGACAAGGCGTTCGGCATCAAGATGCCGCTCGAGCAGTGGACCCAGGAGGTCAACGAGGGAAAGGTCTCCTCCGACGAGTATTTCGTGCTCAAGAACCTCAGCGCGAACATCGATCAACTGGTCGCGGCCAAGGCCGCCTGAGTCGACGGGCGATGAAGCTCGAGTATTTCCAACTCGTCGACCGGATAACCGCCTTCGACGCCGGCGCTCGGACCATTGGCGTCACGTGCCTGGTTCCTGACGCGAGTCCGGTCTTCGAAGGCCACTTCCCCGGCTACCCGATCCTGCCCGGCGTGCTGATGATCGAAACGATGGCGCAGACCGGCGGGTGGTTGATCATGGGGCTGTTGCGGTTCAGCCGCATGGCGTTCCTGGCCCAGGTCAAGGAGGCGAAACTGCGCGCGTTCGTCAAGCCGGGCCAGCAATTGGAGGCGGAGGCGAAACTGGTGCACGACGGCTCGGGCTACGCGATCGCGGCCGGCCGCATCCGCTCCGAGGGCAAGCCGGTCGCCGAGGCCCAGATCACGTATCGCGTGCTGCCATTCCCCAACGAGACCGCGCGGACCGAGCTGCTGCGGTTCGCGCGCACCATTCAGGTCCCGCCGGAGCAGTTCGGTGACTGATCCGCGGGACGCCCTGATAACCGGCGTCGGATTGGTGTCGAGTCTGGGAGAGGGCTTGGACGCCCACTGGGCGGCGCTGGACCGACCGGATGGAGGGTTTCGCCCGATCCTGGAAACCGAGAAGTTCGCGCCGTTCGCGGTCCACCCCATGGCGACGCTGGAGCTGGACCGGCAGATCCCCAAGCGCGGGGACCAGCGACAGATGGAGGGATGGCAAAGGATCGGCACCTTTGCCGCCGGCCTCGCACTGGAGCAGGCCGGAGTCAAAGGCGATGCCGCGCTGCTGGCGCGCACCGACATGATCGTCGCCGCCGGCGGCGGCGAGCGCGACTACGCGGTGGACGCGGCCATCCTGTCCGCCCTGCCCCACGCCGACCGGCCGGAAGTGCTGCTCAACGAACGGCTGATGGCCGACCTTCGACCGACATTGTTCCTCGCCCAACTCTCGAACCTGCTCGCGGGCAACATCTCGGTGGTGCACGGCGTGGTCGGCTCGTCCCGCACGTTCATGGGCGAGGAAGCGGCCGGCGTGGACGCCGTTCGGATCGCCTGCGCCCGGATCGCCGCCGGACAGGGCGACCTGATCCTGGTCGGCGCCTCCTACAACGCCGAGCGGCCCGACGTGCTGCTTGAGTACGCGATGGGGCGGCTGCTCTGGCGGGACGGCTACAAGCCGGTTTGGGAGCGGCAGTCCGAAGGCGGCGGGCTGGTCCTGGGTTCCGTCGGGTGCTTCCTCGTTATCGAGAGCCGGGCGCACGCCGCCGCGCGCGGTGCGCGGCCGCTAGCGCGGATCGTCGCCGTAACGAGCGACCGCTCCCGCCGGTCGCCAGGGGCCGCACGGGCGGTTGCGGCGCGGCAGTTGGCCGCCATACGGCCGGCGCTCGACGAACGTGCGGCCGCGGTCGTTTCGGGCGCGTCCGGCGCGCCGGAACCGACCGTGGAGGAACAGGGGTTTCTCGGGGAACTCGGCTTGCCGGTCCGCGCCACGGCGTCGGCGCTCGGCCACAGCTTGGAGCCGTCCTTTCCCGCCGCGATCGCGCTGGCTACGAAGGCGTTATCGCAGGGGCGATTGTTTGCCCCGCTAGAGATCGGCGAGGCGCCGATGTCCGGCGCACTTAGGCAGGTGCTCGTCACTTCTTGGGGTCATTGGCGCGGCGAGGGCATGGCGCTCGTCGAGGCCGTGTAGCGGAGTGGGCATGGCCGGTTCGCATCTCGATGCCAAGCGCCGCCCGGTCGTCGTAGTGACGGGGATGGGCGTTCTCACCTCCCTGGGCGCCGGGCAGGCCGATAACTGGGCGGCGCTGACGGGCGGGCGCTCGGGTATCAGGCGGGTTGCCCGCTTTCCGGTGGATGGACTGCGCACGACGATCGCCGGAACCGTCGACTTCGTGCCGCAGGAGGAGCCGACCGCGGCGGGGCTGACCGAAATCCTGGCCGGTTTGGTGATCGAGGAAGCGGTGGCGGAGGCCGGCATCGGTCATAAAGGCGACTTTCCGGGGCCGCTGTTCCTCGCCGTCCCGCCGGTCGAGATGGACTGGCCGCAACGCCGGGCCCTCGCCGCCGCCAGCGGCGTCGCCGAGCACGTCACCTACGATGACCTGATCCGCGCCGCCGGCACCGGCGACTTCGCCCGCTGGTATCGTCGCTTCCTGTTCGGTTCCGTCGCCGGCAACCTCGCCGATCGGTTCGGCACCAGGGGTTCGCCGGTCTCGACCTCGACCGCGTGCGCGTCCGGAGCCACCGCGATCCAGCTCGGCGTGGAGGCGATCCGACGCGGCGAAACCGAGGTGGCGCTGTGCGCCGGCACCGATGCCTCGGTGACGCAGGAGGCGCTGATCCGGTTCTCGCTGCTATCCGCGTTGTCCAGTCGCAACGACCCACCCGCCTCCGCGGCTCGCCCGTTCTCGAAGGACCGCGACGGCTTCGTGATGGCCGAGGGTGCCGGCGCGTTGGTGCTCGAAAGCCTCGCCCATGCCAGCGCCCGGGGCGCACGCATCCTGGGCGTGATCGAGGGCTGCGGCGAGGTGGCCGACAGCTTTCACCGCACTCGCTCCAGCCCAGACGGCAAACCCATCATCGCCTGCATCCGCCAGGCGATCGAGGACGCGGGAGCCGCACCCGAGGACATCGAGTACATCAACGCGCACGGCACGGGCACGTCGGAGAACGACAAGATGGAGTGGCTTGGCCTCTCCACCGTGTTCGGTGAGCGCGCCAGCCGGATCCCGGTGTCGTCGAACAAGTCGATGATCGGGCACACGCTGACCGCGGCCGGGGCGATCGAGGCGGTGTTCTCGCTGCTGGCGATGCGGCACGGGCGGTTGCCGCCGACCATCAACTACGACACGCCGGACCCGGCGCTCCCCATCGATTGCGTTCCCAACGTCGCGCGCGATGCCCGGGTGACGCGAACGATCTCCAACTCGTTCGGCTTCGGCGGGCAGAACGTGTCGTTGGTGCTGGCAGCGGCCCCAGGCTGACGCCGTCGCACCTGAAAGAGACCATGCCCGCCATCCCCGCGCTGCAGCTGCTTGCCGAACGCGAGATCGCCCTCACCGAACGCGATGCGCCGCCGCCCCCCGGCCCCGGTGAGGTGCAACTCCGCATCCGCACGGTGGCGCTGAACCACATCGACGTGTGGGGCTATCGCGGGATGGCGTTCGCCAAGCGGCAGTTTCCGCTCACCGTGGGCGCCGAAGCGGCCGGCGAGGTGCAAGCCGTCGGGCCGGGCGTGACGGGGCTGCGGGCCGGCCAAGCCGCGGTGCCGTACTCCGCCCTCACCTGCGGCACCTGCCGGTTCTGCCGCAAGGGCCAGGACAATCTTTGCGAAGACGTACGGGGCGTATGCGGCTTCCATGTCGACGGCTTCGCGCAAACGCTCGTCAACCACCCGGCTCGCCTCGTCGTACCAGTGCCCGACGGGGTGGACCCGGCGCATGCGGCCTGTGTGCCCGTGGCCTACGCCACGGTGGAGCACATGCTGTTCGACAACGCTGGATTGGAGCCGGGCGAAACCATCCTGGTTCATGCCGGCGGCTCCGGCATCGGCACCATCGCGATCCGCATCGCCAAGTCCATCGGCTGCACCGTCATCACCACCGTGGGCAGCGACACCAAGGTGGAGCAGGCGCAGGCACTCGGCGCCGACCACGTCATCAATTACCGGACCGATCGGTTCGAGGGCGTGGTCCGCAAGCTGACCCGCAAGCGCGGCGTCGATGTCGTATTCGAGCATGTCGGCGCCGAGACCTGGAACGGCTCGCTGCTGTCCATGCGCCGCGGCGGCCGCCTGGTGACGTGCGGGGCGACCTCGGGGCCGTCCGCCAGCCTCAACCTCATGCAGCTGTTCCAGCAGCAGTACCGGATCGTCGGCTCGTTCGGCGCCCCCCTGCACAGCCTGCGGAACGCGCTCGACCGCATCGCATCAGGCGTGCTGCCGGTGATCGACACCCGATACGACCTGTCGGATTTTCGCACGGGCCTGGAGCGGCTGGCGCAGCGCGACGTGTTCGGCAAGATCCTGGTTACGCTTTGAAGCGGGACGCTTTAAGGCGGCACGCTTTGAAGCGGCTGGTTTGGCTGGGCGCCCGGTTGGCTGATCGGCTGGTCGGCGCGCTGGTCCGAGGGGTGTTCGGCGCGCTGCGGCGCATCGATCCTGATCGCGCTTCCGATTTCTGCGGCGCCGTCGCCCGGCGTTGCGGCCCGTTCCTGCCGGTGCACCGTCTCGGGCGGGCCAATCTGCGGGCGGCGTTCCCGGAGCGCGACCGGGCCTGGGTCGAGGCGACGCTGCGCGGTGTTTGGGAGAATCTCGGCCGCGTCGCCGGCGAGTACGTCCATCTCGGCGCGCTTTGGGACTACGATCTCGAGCGGCCCGACCCGGAGGGGCGTATCCTCGTCGATGACGCAGCGGTGCGGCTATTCATGGAGCTTGCCGGCAACGGCAAGCCGGCGCTCGCCTTCGCCGCCCATCTCGGGAATTGGGAGCTGCCGGCGGTCGCCGCGGCCGCGCACGGGCTGCCTGCGGCCGTCGTCTACCGGATGCCCAACAACCGCTCGGTGGCCGCCGCCATCACGCGGATCAGGCAGGGCCTGATGGGCCGGCTGATCCGCGGCCGCTCGGAGGCGGTGTTCGAGATGGCGGGCGCGCTGAACCGAGGCGAGCATCTCGGGATGCTGGTCGACCAGCACTGGTCGCGCGGCGTGGACGTGACGTTCTTCGGCCGCCGCTGCAAGGCGAACCCGACCCTGGCGCGACTGGCGCGGCAATACGACTGCCCGGTGGTCGGCGTGCGCGTCGTCCGCGTCGCGAAACATCGTTTCCGCATCGACACGGTGGGTCCGCTCGCCCTGCCCCGCGCGGTCGACGGTCAGATCGACATACCCGGGGCGATGCAGATGGTCACCGGCATCGTCGAGGGGTGGATCCGCGAGCACCCGGACCAATGGCTCTGGCTGCACCGCCGCTGGCGCCCGGCTCCTGGGTCGTGAGCAGACCGTGACCATCGGCTTGAATGCGAATAGAGGTGGTCAAGCCGGCGATCTACGAAGCGAGGGACACCGTACTTCATAAAAGCACGGGGACACGCCATGGCACATCGCCGCCGCCGTTTCGTGCAGCTGATGGCGGCCGCCGCCACTCTCCCGGCGTTCTCCCGGCTGGCGAACGCGCAGCCTTATCCCTCGCGAGAGGTGCGGATCATCGTCGCATCAGTCGAGAGGTTCCCTCCCGATCATTCCGCGGCTTTTTCTTGGTTGATACTACTTTCATCTGGGTCAGCCCGATACGGTATCGACTTAACACCGCCATACCTGCGGGTTGTCTATAGCTACGGCGCGTCACGCCCCATGCGACGAGTAAGAGCGGCATCGTAAGGGGGATCAGCGAAGCGCAATCCGCCGGAACAGCGCGCACCTCTAGGTGGCGGATTGCGCTTCGCTCAGCCGCCGTACGCTTTGCTTTGTCACTCGTTCTGATCGAAAGCCGAGGACGGGCGCCACCGTGCGGTCCCGTCACTCGCACCGACGAACTCAGGCCAACAAGTTCATTCTTCCAGGATGAAGGTTACCTCCATCGTCACGCGGTATTCCGCGACCTTTCCGTTCGTGACGCTCGCCTTCTGCTCGACCACGTGCAGGCCGGTAATGCCCCGCAACGTCTTGCTTGCTCGCGCGAGACCCTCCTGGATCGCGGCATCGAAACTGGTCGGCGAAGCTGCGGTGATTTTTGATACGCTTGCTACGGCCATCTCTGCCTCCCTGACGAATTGGCTGGCAACGAATTGCCAGCAAGCCACTATGCAGCCCGCCGCGCCGGTTGCCAACGAGCTGCCACGGTGGTTCCTCCCCGGTCTCCGAGTGAAGGCCGTGTCTATGGTAATTGCTCACCCCGGTAGGGGTAGCGGCTCTGTTAGCAGTGCGGCGCGGAGAGCATCGAGCACGGCCGAGCGGTTGGCCTTCGCCGTGCTGACGACGGAGCGGAATGCGGCGTAGGTTTCCG
>JAABUQ010001266.1_pt1 | contig 55390 bp, 45 predicted proteins | sample 5560001 | NCBI WGS metagenome assembly JAABUQ01 (sample SAMN10711888, study PRJNA513371) | rock metagenome | isolation source: Antarctica rocks | place: Antarctica: Victoria Land, Finger Mt nord | collected 2015-12-18
ATATCACTTAACCTAACCGTGCCGGTATATTCTAAAGCATCATTGACTGTGATTAAATAACTTTCCTGAATTTGGTTTTCTGATAACGCTTGTTTTACCTCTGCAATAGTATCATTAGAATTAAGAATTGTTTTTTCATTGCTGATAGCCTGGGCAACGTTAATTTTTTGCAAACTGTCTGGTTGATAAGAACTTGGGGTAATTACACCTCGTCTTGCAATCTTTTCCGTCATGATCGTATTTTTCATCAGCAAAAATGAAATCAGGTAAGATGCTGTGCAAGCGGCTAACAAAGGTAGCAAGGCATGAGATTGCATGGTTGCTTCCAAAGCAAAAACAATACTGGTTAAATAAGCTCTGGAAGCTCCTGCAAACATAGCTGACATTCCGACTAATGCTGCCATAGGAATACTGATTTCAGAACCGGGAAACAAGTGTAAAATAATAGTGCCTATTATAGCACCCGCTGCGCCTCCTATCGTTAGCAAGGGCGCAAGCGTGCCGCCCGATGTTCCGCTGCCTAATGCTATAGCCCACGACAGAAATTTAAAAAGGCATAAACTGCAAATCAGGGTTAATGGCCAGGTGCCCGAAAGAATACCGGTAATATTATCATAGCCAACGCCCAAAGTATGTGGGGCAAAAAAACCAATAATTCCTACTGCCAAACCTCCAATTGCAGGCCACCACATCCAATGGACAGGTAATTTCTCAAAAGCATCTTCTATAATATACACTATTTTGGTAAGACCTAAAGAAATAAAGCCAATAATAATTCCTAAAACACTGTATGCTGCAAGGGCTATATTAGATGGTATTAACAGGTCTGGCATTGGAAAGACGGGACCAGACTCAAACAACAGATGATGACCGGCAGCACCAGTAATGCAGGCTAAAGCAACCGGAATAATGGATTTTGGGGAAAACTCAAATAACAATAACTCGATAGCCAGGAAAATTCCAGCGATGGGCGTACCAAAAATAGCAGACATACCTGCAGTAGCGCCGGCAGCAAGGATTACTTTACGTTCACTGGAAGTAATTTTAAATAACTGCCCTAACGTAGAGCCTAATGCTCCTCCGGTTGCAATAATTGGCCCCTCGGCACCAAACGGCCCTCCTGTACCAATGGCAATTGCAGAAGATATGGGTTTAAGAAAAGTGATTGAAGGTTTTATTTTACTTTGGTTTACCAGAATTTGCTCCATAGCTTCCGGAATACCATGGCCTCTGATGGCTTTTGATCCATATAAAGCCATCAGTCCAACCAAAATACCGCCAACCGCCGGTACAACAATTACCCATAAGCCTAAATTATTGCCTGCGGGACTGTGAAAGCCGAGGTTAAATGATCCGAAAAAAGAAATATTGGTAACGAGGTTAATCAGGGAAACTAATAATTTGGCAATTAAACTGATTGCTATGGCTACAATTACTGCAAATGCCGAAATTTGAATCAGTCGCCCTTTTTGAAATAATGTTTTTTTAACCTGTTTTTCTCCTGTTTCGAGCGAATTTAATATGGGCGAAATGGGAATACCGTTTTGGTGATTACTGTTTTTCATAATGCTTAAGAAATACCAGAATGTAACTCAATCTTGTATAGCTAATACTTCGACTGAATTTATTCTAATAAATTCTTGCAAATATATTGTTTATGCAATATATTTGTATCACCAAATACAAGTTTTTAGTTATTTTAATTGTATAAACAATATTATGAAAAAGTCAAGTATCGTTCTCATGGTAACAGGTATTGTTATCATGGTTGCAGGTTGTTTAATTTTCAGGAACCTTAATTATGTTAACGCAGTAGATTCCCATTCGTGGACAATCAATATTAATGGCCTGAATTCTTTTCCCTGGGTTGCTTTCACCGGCATGGTGCTTTTTGTAATTGGTATTGTTTTTAATATTTCTTCCTGGGAGCAAAAGAGCCACAGAATTAGTTAACCTGATTATTACTTTCGGGGAACAGGCGTGCTAAACAGGGTAAAAGAAGGGCGTAAATAGTAAAAAAATGAGCTTAGCTTATAAAATCAAACATTGGCGAAACGCACATCATCCTGCCTTTCTTGATTTGCTTCGCTTACTGCTCGGTGTGTTTTTATTTTTAAAAGGTTTTGCCTTTATGCAAAACCTGGCCTACTTACAATGGGTGCTTGAAAATGAGGTAGCAGTTAATCTTTCATCCGGAATAATTGAAGTGCTGATGTACTATATAGCATTTATTCATATGGCGGGCGGGCTATTAGTTATGGTAGGCCTGGTTACCCGTTTAGCCTCCATCCTGCAATTACCGGTTGTTTTGGCTGCTGTTTTTGCCATAGGTATATTTAAGTCTCCCTTAAATTCGGATTTATGGCTCTCTATATTTACCGCAGTATTGCTTTTTATGTTTACCATTATTGGTTCCGGTACTTTTTCCCTGGATAATTACCTGGATGATCAAACCCTGAATTAATTGACAGATTTTAATAAAAAGGAGTATGGTCCTGTTGTTGTTAACTACTATTGTAAATTGATACAAGGATTGCCGGCAAATGAAAGAAAGTAAAAATGGATGTAATTTAAAAAACTGCTTTTTATGCACGCATTGCATAAAAGACTGGATTCCAGCAATAGCTGTTTCTAAAAAGAATTTCGATCTTAAAAAAGGTGAAACGCTTTTTAAAGAGGGAGGGGCAGTAACAGGAATTTACTTTGTATATTCAGGAAAGGTAAAAGTGCATAAACGCTGGGATGATGAAAAAGAACTGATCATCCGTTTTGCAAAGCAGGGAGATATTATAGGTCATTTAGGCCTCGGTAATGACCCTGTTTATCCTGTATCTGCTACCGCTATTGAACAAAGTATGGTTTGCTATATTGATCTGCCTTTTTTTGAATCTACCTTAAACGTTAATCCTGGGTTTACGTATTCCCTGATGAAGCTTTTTGCAAATGAATTGCAGGAATCGGAAAAAAGAATGCGCAACCTTGTACACATGCCTGTTAAGGAGCGAATAGCACAGGCATTATTATCCTTGAAAAAACAGTTTGGACTAAGCCCGGCCGGCGCAATAAACATAGAGTTAAGCAGGCAAGACCTTTCGTCTTTCGCTGCTGTTTCTTACGAAACGTTATTTAAAGTTATTAATGAATTTTTAGATAATAAGTGGATTGAGGTCAGTGGCAAAAGTTTTAAGTTAATAAATGAAAGCATTTTAAAAGAGCTGGCACTCGAAATAAGGGGTTAAGCTTTTTCTAGCCATTTAATTCAAAAACTTGCTCTACTAATTTTAACACTAGGAAAAGTTATAAGTTATGTTTTTCTAACTTACAATGCTTTATCATTATCTTACTTTTAGATTTCTTTTTTTACTTCTTCAATCAGCTGCTACTTAGTAAATATAGCTTATAAACATCGACCTGTACGATATACATTTAAAGCCTGGAGAAATAACCTCCAATTCCTTGCTTAACATAACGATAATTATCTGACAAGTAGAAATAAATACAATTGTCTATAGCAAAATTGGATGATACGAATATTTACATTTTTTGTAATAGCTAGATTATCTTTTTTGCGTTCAGGTTTATTGTTTTATAATTATGATCGGTTAAATCTGTCCTCCGTAGATTAAAAAAATGCGAATAGGAAATGTAATTTTGAATTCAGTAGCGCTGTTGCCGAAGTCTTTAATCGGTACAATCTGAGCCAGCAACTGTAACAAACCTACAATAATTAAACATATAGTAATTAAAGTTGTAATCTACTTAAAATCAAGTCAAATAGCCAATATGCTTTTAAAACTGTATACGTCGTTAATGTTAGGTACAGTACTGTTATCGGTAACTGCAACCCTAATGGCACAGACCGGCGAACCGGTTGAAAAAAATAAAGCCAACAGCAATTATAAACCTGCCTTTGCAGGGCAAACCCGCATCGGCAGTGTTAAAACTAAGACCCCATATACGGCTACAGTTATCAGCAATGAGCTGAAAAGCCCATGGGGTATGCATGTTTTACCTGATGGCCGTTTACTCATCAGCAGTAAGCCGGGAACTATGCAAATATTGACAACCAATGGCAAGATTGCTAAAAATATTACTGGTTTCCCAACTGTGCAGTATGAAGGCCAGGGTGGTTTGCTCGACGTAAACATTGACCCAAATTTTACGACGAATCGAATGGTTTACTGGACCTTCGCACAACCGGGTGAAGGGGCTACGCTAGCAGTAGCTAAAGGTAAACTGTCCGCCGATGAGACAAAGCTGGAAAATGTTAAGGTGATTTGGGAGGCATATCCGCGCTACAAAGGTGCTGGTCAGTTCGGTTCGCGTTTATTATTTGATAAACAAGGAAATATTTTCGTCACCTCAGGCGACCGTCAGGCGAATGATATCCGCGTAAAGGCACAGGACCTGAACGCAACCACCGGTAAGATCATACATATCACTAAAGAGGGAAAGCCGGTTGCTGGTAACCCATTTATTGGCAAAGCCGACGCTAAGCCCGAAATATACGCTTATGGTTTCCGTAATCCGGACGGGCTTTCCATTGATCCTGTTACCGGCGGCCTTTGGGAGGCAGAATTTGGTCCACGTGGCGGTGATGAGATCAATTTGATCAAGCCGGGCGGGAACTATGGCTGGCCTTTTGTTACTTATGGTATAGAATATAGCGGCGAGAAAGTTTACGATGGCATACAACAAAAAAAAGGAACTATACAACCGGTTTACTATTGGGACCCGGTTATTTCACCTGGCTGCATGATGTTTTACACGGGTAACATCGCGGAATGGAAAAACAACCTGTTTGTCGGAGGTCTGAGCGGACAACACATTATTCGCCTGGTAATAAAAAATAACAAAGTTATTGGCGAAGAACGTTTGCTTTCAGATAAAAACGAACGCTGGCGTTGCATTGCTACAGGAAAAGACGGGGCTATCTATGCCGCAACCGATGGTGGAAAATTATATAGGATAGCTAAACGATAATTTTAAATCAGCAAAAGGTTTCCAGCCCGGTGCTAATGATTTATCTAATAAAAAACTTTATTCAGCAAAAAGAAAAGATCGCTTCCCGGCCGTGCTTGTTTTGACAAAATCCATAGCATATAGTTAAGCTCAAAAAGCTAGGCCCAACAATAGAAGTGCAGAGTTATTTCTGGCCCTACTTGTTGGACTATGCTTTTACTTATTTTGCTAGCAAAAGCAGGAGTGAAGGACTGGGTTCAATAAGTTATGACTTTCTGAACCTGGTAGCAACTTATATTTTATCTGCTGTACTATGGATACTATTTTAAATAAATAAGCTTTTATAGGGAACGGTTTGGGTCACAAACTTCCACTTCACCTGTAAATGTAATACTGTTGATTACCAACACCTGTAAACTATATTAAATAAAAGACCGAACTTTATATTTTGACATAGTAGTTAGAGTAAAAATGACGGAAATAAACTGGAATATTTTTAAATTAAAATTTAATGAAAGAGAAGAAAAGGCATTTGAACAACTATCATACACGCTTTTTTGCGCAGAACATCAAATTAAGGTAGGGATATTTCGCTTTAAGAACCAAACTGGCATTGAAACTGAACCCATTTGGTATGAGAATCAGTGGATCAGCTTTCAGGCAAAATATTATAATACAAAATTAAGCGATAACAAAACGGATATTATTGATTCACTGGAGAAGGCCAAAACTAAAAATCCAACACTAAATCGCATATTATTATATACAAACCAAGAACTTGCAGAAAGTTCGAAAAAGAACACTAAAAAACCTCAGTACCAATTAGATATTGAAAATAAAGCCGTCGAGATTGGTATTATATTGGAATGGCGGGTACCAAGCCACTTAGAGCTACAGCTTTCGTTGCCGGGAAACCATTATTTTGGCGAGTTTTTTTTCAGTTTAGAAAAAAACATCACAGACTTTTTAGCCGAGCTAAAAGCACACGCGGAATATATCTTGTTACCTATCCGGTCGCATATTCAATTTTCTAGTGCAACCATAAAAGTTGATCGCCAGAAATTGTTATCGAATATTGAAAATACAGCTTCTACGGTGACAATAATTGGCGGATCAGGTGGAAGCGGAAAAACCGCACTGATCAAGGATTTTTTTCAAAAAACTGTACATCCTGTTTATGTATTTAAAGCGGCTGAATTTAACGTCCCTAACATTAACATGTTATTTAAAAGGTTTGGAGAATTTACAATATCTGATTTTTTAAATGCCCATGAAAAAGAAGAAATAAAAATTGTTGTTATCGATTCCGCTGAAAAATTAGCTGACTTGGAAGATCAGGATCCCTTTAAAGAATTTTTAGCGGCCCTTATTAAAAATAAATGGCGGATACTGTTTACAACCAGACAAAGCTATCTCGACGATTTAAACTTTCAACTGGTGGAGGTTTATCGCCTTCCTTTTGCAGTAGTAACGATTGGAAATTTAAGCAATGAAGAACTTGTACAATTGGCAAAAGATTATGGTTTTAGCCTACCGTATGAGCAAAAATTATTAGAGCTTATAGAGAACCTGTTTTATCTAGACGAATATCTCACACTTTATAGCAGTATCGACAATCAAACAGACATCAATAAATTCAAACATATACTTTGGCAAAAAAAGATACAGAATTCACCGTATAAAAAAGATAATCTTCATTTAGAACGTGAAAAAGTTTTTCTCCAGATTGCCAAGACGCGTTGTGATACAGGTCATTTTTATGTAGATACAAGCAACATGAGCAATACGGTCCTGTCACTTCTGGCATCCAATGAGATTATACAACATGACGAAAACCAAAACGGGTACTTCATTACACACGATATTTATGAGGAATGGGGGCTAGACAAGATCATTGAACGTGAGTTTACTGCTTTAATATCCTACAAACACTTCTTCAACAATATTGGTACATCATTAGGCATCAGGAGAGCTTTCAGACATTGGCTTTCTAACAAGCTATCGATTGACGTCAACTTAATAAAATCTTTTATTGAAAACGTATTCGATAATTCTGACATCGAAGGTTTCTGGAAAGACGAACTGCTTATTAGTATTCTACTTTCAAACTATTCTCAGGAGTTTTTTAATGTTTTCGGACAAATTTTATTGGAAAACGATAAGGCTCGTTTGAAAAAAATTATTTTTCTACTACGAACGGCCTGCAAAAAGGTAGACACTTATTATTACACCACTGAGATTCCGAATGAGGTTTCTTTTGATAAATCTTATTTACTGACCCGGCCCAAGGGGAAAGGCTGGGTATTTGCCATCCAGTTCATTTATCATAATATCAATGCGTTTACTGTTGACGATCTACCTATTTTATTGCCACTTCTTAAAGAATGGAATATAAACAACCGGGGTGGGTCGGCCACGCGGGCAGCAGCCTTGTTTGCCCTTGATTTTTATAAAAAAAGCCAGCATGATGATGGTTACGCATACCATAGGGATAAACTAGAAGAGTTGTTGCAGACTATCGTACTAACAGGCACTGCAGAAATCAAAAATGAATTGGAAGCTATACTTGACGAGTTGTTGCAAGCCTCCTTAAATGACCGGCACGGACCTTACCAGGACTTGCTAGATAGTTTGTTGACTGCGCAGGATGAAAGTTATCAGTTAATCGCTACCATGCCAGATTATGTTTTGAAATTGGCCTATAAATATTGGCATCAGCCAGCAGATGAGCGGCATGGGTTCGACTACGGAGGATATGGAGTTGAAGGATATTACTTGATACCAAGCCGCTGGCACCATGAGTATTTCCCTGCCAGTGCTTTTCAGACGCCGATTTATTGGGCGTTGCAATTTGATTTTCCAAAAACTATTAATTTCATAATCGATTTTACGAATCGTGCTGTAGAAAATTATGTTGCGTCTGGTTTTGATGAGTCTGTATTTGAAATTGATGTGTATATCGACAATAAGACAACAACTAAGCAATATATCAGTGCAAGCTTATGGAATATGTACAGGGGTAGTGGCTCACCCGTGTCGCCTTACCTAATGCAATCTTACCATATAGCACTTGAAAAGTATTTACTAAGCATTACAAAAAACACTGATAAAAAAATTATAGATGGATGGTTACGGCATCTTTTAACAAAAACCCGCTCTGCATCGATAACGGCAGTCGTTGTTAGTATTGTATTAGCATTTTCTGAAGATTTCTTTGATCTTGCAGCTATCCTATTCCAAACTTATGAGTTTTTTCATCATGACAGCTGGCGGCGAATTCGTGAGCATGAAGCCGAAGCATTATATAAAATGGGAGTTGGGGTGAATGGAAAAAATAGGATTCATGAAAAGGATCGTCTCGAATCCTGTAAAGACCCACACCGCAAAGTTTCGTTAGAAAACCTCGCCTTGCAATACCAGTTTTTCAGAAGTTCGAGCGTCTCCGATGAGGAAGCAGACCGCAGGCGCAACGTGATAGCAGAAATAATCGACGATTATTATGCCAAGGCAGATACCGAACAAAACGACACTGATGAGGATCAAACACTTCGCTTATTACTAGCAAGAATTGATCGCCGAAAAATGAAGCCCAAGGTTGAAGAATTGGACGATAATAAATTCGTGATTGACTTTAATCCCCAAATTGACCCTGAATTACGAAAGCACGCTGAAGAAGCGGTTAAGGATAAAACCGACCTGATGAAGTATTCAGCACTAAAAATGTGGGCGATCAATAAATTTGAACCAGATAAATTGTACGGAACTTACCCGCAGTATGATGAAAGCGCAGAACTTGTACTAAAAGAAACTAAAGAAATTCTGGATGAACTTCCAGAGTGCGATGATAAATTTTATTTGTTCAATCATACGATACCTGCTTTTACAGCATCTGCGCTTGTTAAAAATTACGCAGAACAGCTCAGTCCAGATGATTTATTATTATGTCGAGACCTCATAGTAAATTATGCAACCGCTCCACTGCGGGAGAACTACGGTTATCAAATATCGGATGGCGCGGAAGTAGCTATTAACACTTTGCCGTTCTTATATCCCTTGTTCCCGGATGATCACGGGAACTATGATATGATTTTGCTGTTTATTTTATTTGATACTTATCCTATAGGTGAATATAAAAGGATATGTGATTACGCAATTGAGTCTCTTAACCGTAATTTATACCGTATAGCACCTGTCAACGCCTTGAAATTATTTCATGGCTACCTCACTTTTAAACCAGAGTATGATAAAATCAATAATTCGGTTGGTTCAAAAAGGTCACGAAAGTTTGAATATAGGCAGTCCCGTCCCCAAATAATTGAGCAGTTTACGGAGAAATACGAAACAGAGCTACAGCAATTTATGGATAATGAATTAGTATTTGACGAAGTTTTCTCGGGTACAAATATTGCAATATTGGAAACCTCGTTTCAGATGATACCCATAGATTCGACCGAACCTGTTCATTTGAATTTTTTTGAATCAGCATTGCCAAAGTTTGTTCCTCTACTGAAAGATGATCGTTCTGTTAAAAACAATGAACCAAAAGATTACAAAATCCGCTATCGTTTTTTTCAGAGATTTGCCTTTTTTGTGTTAAAACGTGACCGTAAGGACATCGAGCGATGGGTGAAGCCTTTTATAGATGGTTTTATTGTAACAGAAGAAGCCGCGAATCTTTTACAGGAATTTATATCAGCTGAAGACAGATTGCAAACTTATGAAACGTTTTGGCTGGTTTGGGAATACTTTTATGAGGTGATAAGGAAGGCTGCGATTTCAGAAAAATCGTACCATTTAAACGCAGTAGTTAGTAACTATCTTTTAGCATGGCGCTGGTGGAATGAAACCGCTAAATCATGGCACAGTTTGCGAGAGCGAGAAAAGATATTTTATAGTAAAGCGACTAAAGATATGGGCCATTGTCCTGCTGTACTATACAGCATTGCTAAGTTGGTGAACGAAGTTGGCTCAGCTTTTATCGGCGATAGTATTACTTGGATAAGCGACATGCTAAACAAAAATAAAAACCTATATACAACTGAATTAGTTACCAACACTATTTACTACCTGGAAGTACTAGTAAGGAAATACGTTTACCTTAATCGAAGCAAGTTAAAAACTGACAGGCTTTTAAGAAATAAACTGCTGGTAATATTGGAATTTTTAATTGATAAAGGTTCAGTTAATGCTTATTTATTAAGAGAAGATATTCTTTAATAAATGAGCTTTATAAGGCTATATCGTTAATTAAAATCCGTCTATTATGTGAAACGCTCTAAATAAAAAAGCTGCCTTAATTAAGGCAGCTTTTTTATTTACTCTTTTTGTTTGTAGAGGAATATTGCGAGTTCTCCTTGACTAACTGAGGAGAAGACACAATTACCTGTTGACCATTTAGCCCAGGTAACCGGGTTGTAGTGGTAGTCAAAGCAGGGCTTGGTGAACTATTTTGTTGTTTTGACATCTTCTTAAATTTACACTAAGTTAAACACTTTATTTATGATTTACAATCTCTATTTGTTGTACACTTTTGTCTTTTTTCGAGATATGATAACCTAAGCAAACCATGTATGGTATAGCACAAAGTAAGCCAAATAATAAAGAGTTATAGAAGAAAGAGCTTTTCCTTTTAAAAAGAGTATTGTTCACCTTTACTGCTTCTTCTAATTCTAAAATATAGGACCCCTTTATAAGCTTATTGATAGCTTTTTCATCAAGTCCGGGATTATTCTGCTCATATTGAATCCGAATTTCTTTATAGTACTTTTCAGGAGCATCCAGATAAGCAACCTGAACAGGAATTATCAATTTGATCGTGAAAACCAAAGAAGTAAGGAATAGTCCGGCAAAAAGAACAAAGCAGATATACATGATTACACTTTTTACTTCACCAAAGAAAATGTCCTGAATGATTGGGATTAAAAAAATAGTGATTGCGGAATATATCAGTATGATATTAGTAAATCGCTCTATGACTTTTTGATAAGCGGTAAGGTATTGTTCAGCGCGCTTTTCATTAATACTAATTAGATAATCAAAGCTATAAAATGATTGTTCTTCCATAAAGTATTCGCAAAATAACAAATTGTATTGTTATGACACGATAATCGAAACGGAAATAAAAAGCTCAATGTATGTATTAAAGGCTGAACTTACTTAATCAAAAAAACAGAAAAACTAACATAGATCATTTTTAGGGAGTGTAAACTAAACTGTGTCAATTAAAAAACTTATTTGTTATTACTAAAGATGTTGAAATGTGGGAAACTCCTTCAGTTTTCCATATTTCAACATCTATGCATTGTTCAGGTGACCCGCTATCCTATCGTCAAACATAATATAAAGCTGGGATAAAGTCAAGCTCCAGTTATGCATAGGCATTGTCCATTTCTCTGAGATATTCTGAACTACCAGGTATACCAGCTTTAACAAAGCGTTATCCGAGGTAAAAGCCCCCTTTGTTTTAGTTACTTTACGCACCTGCCTGTGAAAGCCCTCAACCGCGTTAGTGGTATAAATCACCCTGCGGATGTGTGCGTCATACTTAAAAAAAGTTGATAGGTTTTCCCAGTTATTGTGCCATGACTGAACCGGGACCGGATACTTTTTACCCCATTTTTCATCCAGGGAGATCAGGTTTTCGTAGCCCTGTTCTTTGTTGATGGCCTGGTATACCGGCTTAAGATCAGCCATGAATGTCTTCTTGTCCTTCTCAGCAATATAGCGCAGGCTATTACGGATTTGATGGACAACGCAGGTCTGTATTTCGGTTTTTGGAAAGATGGCCGCTATGGCTTCGGGAAAGCCTTTTAAACCATCAATACACGCGATCAGCATATCTTGCAGGCCACGGTTCTTTAGATCGGTTAGTACTGAAAGCCAGAACTTAGCACCTTCGCTTTCAGATAAATACATGCCCAGCAAATCCTTTTGTCCACGAAGGGAAACACCAAGGATATTGTAAACAGCCCTGGTAATTACACCGTTGCCTTCACGTACTTTATAGTGCATGCAGTCCAGGTATACGAATGCGTAAACCGGTTCCAGCGGCCGCTGCCGCCATTCGTTCATGGCCGGGATAATCTTGTCAGTAATCGAGGACAAGGTAGCTGCTGAGACCTCCATCTGGTAAATCTCCTTGATGTGTTTGGAAATATCCCATGTGCTCAGGCCAAGCCCATATAAACCGATCACCTTGTCTTCCAGTTCTTCAGTAATAATTACTTGCCGCTTCGGTAACACAATCGGCTCAAAACTGCCAGACCGATCCCGATTACTTTGCAGATCGAATTCGCCTGAAAGGCTTTTTACCCGTTTGGTGGTTTTACCATTAAGCCGGTTAGGTAAACCTGCGGCCTTTTCTTCTTTGAGATGGGATTCAAGTTCACCCTCAAGCGCTGCCTCTAAAAAATGTTTTAATAATGGCGCAAAGATGCCCTTTTCTCCATTAAAGGGCTTACCAGCATACATCCCCTTGATCGCCTCTCTCTTGAAGCTTTCAAAATCAAAATCGTTGTCCCCGTTCATCGTACTATATCTAAGTTAAAAATTTCCCCTCAAATTTTTAACTGACACAGTTCATTTTACAGTCTCCATTTTTATGCTAAATACTAATGCTGCTCTTAGTAATTAAAGACCCATTCCTTAGTAAATTCAACCAATTCTTATTATATATTTAGATAGTTTTAACTCCAACCAGTTCTATAGAAGAATCAATGACCATACCTGATTTATGCATCTACTTTGTAATTGCCATTTTGAGTGTTGCTTACCCAATTTTACTTCAGGTAATTTCACGGCTTGATGAAAAATACTCTTCAATAGTAATAGTTGATCTTTTTAAAAAAGAGCGGGAATGGCTACTTTTTAGAATCTTTACTATTTCAACCCTAGTATTAGTAGGTCTATATGCTCTAATTAATCTGTTCTTATTCTTAAATCGAATGCCTTATATCAATCAGGCCGTCGTTTATCTATTATTTTCCTCTACTGTTCTGCTTATTATATACTTTTTATTATTCATATCAAAAATCTTAACCTATTATACACCAGCTAAGATCGTAGGTTATTTCATCTCAAAAAAAGATGACCAAAAATTTGAATATTTTAACGCGCTCAGCGATATACTTTATTTTTCCATAGAACAACAAAAGGACGTTTTTGCGCGGATGATCCAAGATTATTACTATGAAGCATTCTATAATTACAGAAAAAAGAGCATCGGAAAGCCTGTTGAATACCCACAACCATATTATCAATTAGTTATAAATACTGTGTCAAGGCTTGCACCCTTGAACAATAGACGTTTTGGATTTTTAGAACATAGAACGGTTGGAGGAATATGGCTGATTGGAGAGGGTAAAGACATAGAGCTTAGCGAAAGAACTTACAGTTATTTATGGAACAGTCTAACAATTGCCACAAATTTTGAGAGGGACGATATGGTTATGCAATACTGGTCAACAGCACATCAGCATTTTATTTACCATTTAAGCCGAGTGCACCCAGTAAGTGAAAATAGCGGTGACTATGCAATTGTTAATCAGAAAGCCATCGATACAAGAAATAATGAGAGAAATCGATTTTTAGAGTTCAATCAAGCGCTTATGGGATTGCTTTTGTTTAAAAACCGTCTGAGTTGTATCAAACGAATTTTTGCGTACACAACAAGCATACCACCGAGTTATGATTTACTTCCTGTAAGCATGACAGAGGTGTTTAATATTTTTTTTAATTTTTGGGACGTTTATTCGCGTAATTTCCCTTTTATAACCTTTAAATATTGGTATCCGGAAACTGAAGGTTTAAATTCTGAAGGATTAGTTAAACGTTGGACATCTACATATGCTGCTTTGTTGTTTTTGAGGCAATATTCGATAGTGGAATATTATACTTATCTAAAACCTCTTAATAAACCTCAAATACCAGAAAAAAAACTTGAACGCAAAATATGGATTGAAAACCTCGACAATTTTAAGCGATTAGTGAATGAAGTTTATCAAAATCAAGAATTACTCAAAACAGTCGGCTTGGGCTTTTTAAACGACGATTGGTGTAATACAAATCACAAACCGAAACCAGTTGAATTTATTGAAGATGTTAAAAAAAATGTTGAGGAAGCATACAAAAGAACTGAGAAAGAACAATTTGTTGACGAAAAAGAGTTAAAGAGATTTGAAGAAGCTACAAGTTTAATATTAGAGGAAACTCTTAAACCTTATCTTGAACTATTTAATAATCCAGCAACAAGCGAAGTCAAATCCTACTATATTTACAGTACAAAGGGACGTCTTCCAAAAAAGGATTTTGCTGAAGACAAAGAAAGTGATAGCTTGAATTATCATAGCATATATGCACAAACACTATCCGACCAAGTTAAAGAAGAATTATTTAATACTTTTTTATTTCAAAAAAGAGTAAATTATCGGCTATTTGAATCTGATCTTTTTTCTGCAATAGATAACTTACAACTTGACCCGGAATTATATTTAATAATCAATTTTGGAATTGATTTAAACTTTATTGATAATGGTAAGATTGATGGACTGATTGATAATTGTTATAAAGGAATTACCATTTACAATCTTCCTTTTTATGGTAAAGGCTCCGATAGCAGACTATTTATTATTAAAAAAAGTGACCTGCCTTTTTTAACGCTTAAAGAATTACCTCAACAACAAATAGAGAAATATAATTTGGAGTTGCTTAACGAGCTTAACATTTATGGATCAATCAATGATTTATTTAGGAATGTAGATTTAAAAAACGAAGAAATCCGCGAGGGATACACCGACGTTGAAGAAATTGAGGAACAAGTATTAATATTTATCGGGGTAAACCTTGAAATTAAATGGAAAACATCAGCAGAAATAACCTCGCTGTCCTTAACCTATCCTTATTTTACCTCATCTGAACCAGCAAATTTATTATCAGATATAAAACCGATAGGTTTTTGAAAATCGAAAAAACAGTGTTATAGGTACAATATGTGGGGAGCTAGAATATAAAGTAGAAACGGTGCTAACTTTATTACTGTTCATTTCGATTAAAATCATTGGAAGGGTTATCTATTTCTCTTTTTGCTGTTTGAAGCTATTCGTCTTATAATAGTGATTGTGTTCGGTTAAATCTGTCCACCATAAACAACAGAAACACCGGGTCTCGGTAGGCTACCAACGGTGTACGGGAAAATCTACACACCCAGTGAATTGTAGTAACTAAAAAACTGTATTAAGCACTATTGGTAGCAGAAACAGATAAGCTGGCAGTATTCTTCTTTAAAAATATAAATCAGACAACATACTAACTCATGATAAAAGTAAAACAGCAAAAAATGAGTAAGGCATTTATGAAAACTCATTTACTGGGTATGCCATTCCCTGCTGTAATACATCGTTTTAAGGATATAGATCAGGGCGATGCCCATGATCACCCTTTTGCCTTCACTTCAACTATTTTGTATGGCGGGTACATTGAAGAAGTTTCTTTTATGAATGAGACAGGCCTTTGGTGTTTTAAAACTATTCACCGTAAGCCAGGCGATACCTTCCGGGTTGAAGCAACGTGCATCCATAAAATCATAGAATTGCCACACGGGGAATGTTACACGATCATTCTACCGGAAGCAAAAGTACGCGAAACCCATTTCTGGCGGTTTGATGGGTATAGTGCTTCTTGCCGTGTTTGGAATAAAAGGATTTTTAAACCTTGTAAAGTTAATGGGCATACCTAAAGCCTGGCTTTCTACAGCAACTTTAATTGGAACTGAAGACCTAACAAAACGATACACCAATAATGCTTTTTTGCCTTATCTGTATAATTGTTTTGTACGGCCGGGTTGCTGCTTAAACAGCACCTGGATCATTAACCGCTGACACGAAACGGATTTTTGAAATTACCGCCAATCAAATCACCGGCACTACCTTTAATTTATACCTCATAATAATTTTGGTTTAATTTATCTTCTTATAAACCACTTACTTAACATAATGACTTTTATAAGACAAATATAAACATTTGATAAGCTATCCGTTCCACTATACTTACATTTCTAAAGGCATAATTCCTTCATATTTATTTAAAAAATAGGCAATTAAGATAATTAACAAAATCCGAAACGATAAAAACATTAATCTTTTGAACGGGGATAAAAGAATTCTTAACATCAACAACTTGATAAATAAGACTTCGACTATTCAAGAACAATCTGTTCCTACATCTTGGAAAGTTATCGAAGCAGTCATAAGCCGTGTTTTTGTCGGACAAAATAGCTTTTTAATTCATGACGCCACTTTGTTTAAGGCTCCAAAATATATCGTTACCAACATTTGTAAGTTGTCCATAAAATAGTCTAAACACATTCACTTTTGCGCTATAAAACTTCATTATGGCAGCGCAAAATATCACTGGTAAAACCGTTCATGAAACCGAATATCTAAAAGTTTATCAGTTAGCAATGACGGGGGTAAGTTCAATAAAATCTCCAAAAATTCAATCTTTTTAAAAAGAATCTATCCCCCGAACTTGTGCACCCCATCACAAGTTCATACCCACCAAGTTCTTACAGAATTAGTTCACGGTTAACATTTGTAAAGTACAGAACAAGTTCAACACAAATACGCCAATGGTAGTTAATAAAACAAGCAGTATCAAGTACTGAATTTAATGGCCGTTAGCCGATCAAAATTCGTCGAGCCAGTTTAACACACCTATCAACCGCAATAAGGAGCAAGTTTGTGTAATTGCGAAGCAATAACCGCCCCGGCCTGCAGCATGGGGCAAACCTACCCTACGGCTCCCGGTGGTCGCTGGGGAAGAAAAAAAGAGATAAAACAATGAACGGGACAGCAGAAAAAGCAATAAAAAATAAAGGTGGCAGGCCGGAACTGAAGATCAAAAGGGACACCTCGATCAACGTCCGGCTGACCAGCCTGGAAAGGATACTGATCGAAGGAAAGGCCAAGCAGGCGCAACTTTCGCCGACCGACTGGTTCAGAAAAGCCGCCAAGCGGGCGAAAGTGCACCCGCGCATCACGCCGGAAGATATGAAGGTGTTGCACATCCTTGCAGGGATGGCCAATAACCTCAACCAGCTGACCAAGCTATCACATACTTATGGGTTAGCAAGGTTTAGGAACGATTGCCAGGAGCTTATCGCAAAGATCAATACTGTATTTAACCAGTTCAAGGGCGAATGATCGGAAAGGTAATGACCGGCAGGAGCTTCGGCGGGGCAGTTCGCTACAACCTGCAAAAGGAAGATGCCGTTCTGCTGGCCGCAAGGGGAATCCGTACAGACAGTATCCAAAGCATTACCGATGATTTTAACCTGCAAAGAAAGATCAACAAGGAACTGGGCAAGGCAGTTGGCCATATCGCCCTAAGCTGGAGCCTGCATGATAAAGACAAGCTGACACCGGATGTCATGGTAGAGAGGGCAAAAGAATACATGCAGTTGATGGATATTAAAAAGACACAGTACGTGATCGTACAGCATAACGATAAACAGCACCCGCACCTGCATATCATCTATAACCGGGTAAGTGACAACGGCAAAACAATCAGCGACCGCTTCCAGAAGCAGCGCAACAGTAAGGTCGCAAAAGAGATGACCCTCAAGTATGGTTATTACCTGGCTGAAAACAAAACAAGTGTAAACCGGGAACAGCTAAAAGGCGCGGACAGCTTGAAGTATGATCTTTATGATAAGATCAGTGAACAAGTAAAACATGCCCGCAGCTGGCAGCAGTTGGAAGCAAGGTTACAGGGAAAAAGCATCGGCATTATATACAAATACAAAAGTGGTAGCGGCGGCAGCGAATTCCACGGTGGCGTTAATAGTAGCATTAACAATACCGAAATCCAGGGCATCAGTTTCTCTAAGGACGGCATCCAGTTCAAAGGCTCGCAACTTGACCGCAGCTTAAGCTATGGCAACATCAACAAGCAACTGATCAGCAACAACCGGCAGGAAACATTGGCAGAAACCATACGAAGAACGGTACCGAATGATGGTCAGCCACAAAGAACAGTAAACCAGGAGACCAGCTTAAATCAGGACGAAGCAGCAGAAACGGCAAATGAACACGCGGACACCTGGTTGATCGAAGAACTGTTTGGCGGTTTTGGCGGCGGGGCCGACACGGATGATGACGCCTACAAAAGAAAGAAACGGAACAATAATAATAACAACGATAACCAGATGGGCAGATGAAAAGCAAAGACATTATTGAAAGGCTGCAGGACACCGAACAGGTTCTGGCCGAACAGGCTGGGCGGATCGAAAAACTTGAAAGTAAAGAAGTGAGAATTACAGACATAGCCATACCGGACTATGCAGCCGAGCTGAAGACGATATTAGAAGAATTAAGGAATATCAACAAAAATGACGAGATAGATCAACTTTTAAGGAGGGTTACCTCCATACAGGAGACATTAAGAAAGCAGCCTGTTCCCGTTAACAAACAGTGGCGTATCCTGCTGTTCCCGGAAACTAACCAAGGACAGTATTATAAAATTGTATTCGGTAGGCTAATCCCCTGGGGCGTTGGCTTTGTAGCGATGACTTACCTGTTTATCTTCGGTTATAAAGCAGCAGCAACCTACCAGCAATATCAAGATCACCTAAATCAAGTTCACAGCGAACAAGTTCAGCAGGAACAGGTTCACTATGAAAGAGCGTTGCACTATTTACAGCAGCATTCAAAGAAGAAAACTGTCGCAGCTATGAAGGAAGCCTGGGAAAAGTCAAAGAATTAGCGGAAGGTCTTTTATCTTTGCCTAACCAATTATAACCCGTACTATGGATTTAGAAGAATATAAACAGTGCCTGTTCGAGCTTGCCCAAAAGTGGAGGACCGGACGGATCACCGAGGCTGAATACCAGGAACTGGATAACTGGTACCGTTCACTGGAAGATGCGCCTTTAGGCCCTCCAACAGAAATGGCCGTTGAAAAGCTGGAAAAACGATTAAATGAACAGTTGTATAAAAACGAAAAGCTTTCAAAACGGGACGATAAGTTTGATGTTTCACAGCTTTTTGGTAATTTAAATAGGCTAAAAAAATAGAGCCTCCTTATACTTGCTGTTTGGGGACTTTTACCTAAACCTTATCACAGGGCAAAAGATGTTGTCCTTTTTTCAAAATTACTATTTTTATAATTGCTGGTATCGGTTAAAATACCAACCAATTTATTTGCTTTTTAGCAAATCATTCTTTTCTTTTTCCGACTGTAAGAGGCGTTCATAAAGCTTTTTGTTTTCTTCAAAAAGTTCAACCAACTTATCGATAGGGTTAAAATTGCAATGATAATTATTTGAACCGACTGCGCCTTGATTAACACTGTTATCGTTAAAAGTATTGAAGAAATTTACAACAGCTTCCTCGCTGAAGTTTTTGATCGCTTCCGCTGATACACCCAAAACACCGGCAACTTTTTCCAATACATCATCCTCAATTGTTTCGCTTTGTTCCAGGCGTGAAACGGTCTGCTGGCTAACGCCCATTTCAGAAGCAAGGGTTTCCTGCTTGATTCCGCGTAGTTCGCGGATACGGCTGATCTTTCTTCCTATGTGAGTATTTGAGGGTTTAGTTGATGTTTCCATAGTTTCAAATATAAAGAGTTTTCAGATGAGTAAAAATAACAGGTTTTCGGGTAAAATACCAAGCATATGGGTTGGGTACGCAAACTCCTGATAGGAAATTTGTTAACCGGTTGATACGGACCGGCTAAAGCCGATTTTATGTTTTTTGGTCAATACGCCCCTTGGGAAAACTATCCGAAGAAACTCCGTCACTTCGAAGTGGTAAACCCGCTTGTGGTCATCACGGACTTCTTTTCGGCCAATCTGCCGGGCAGCCATTACAAAAAGCTAAAAAAGTGGCGGCATTACGCGGTGAAGGACAAGGTTTACAAAGATAAACGGCATGGGCCCGGAAGCCTGCTTTTTTTCTATGATATGAATGTCAGGCTTCTGGAAGCCGCTTATTTACTTTATTACAATGACCGTATCGCTAAAAATGAAAAAGTGATCGTTTCGGTAGCTGAGTTGGAAGCGGAAAGAAAACTTTGGGATGATTTCCTGGACAACCTTTCCTATAAAGAAATGCACAATCCTTACCAGGCATTCAAGAAAGTATTCAGGAAAATATCATTACAGCAATACAGGGACTATTTGCATGAGTGGCTGTATGCGGCACTTTACAGCAAAGGCGGTAAAGACGAACTGGAAGCGGACGAAATAAAGTTGGTTTACAAGAACCTGCGTAAGCTGTATTCAGCAGCATGGCTGATCTATCAAAGAGAAAATAAAGGTTCAGTAAAAAATATTTAGGTTGACACGCCCAGGCGGTTCCGGCAGGCGGCTTCATTGCATCACGCGTTATCACGCTACATTCATTACGCCGTCCAGCCTCACTGCCCCCGCAGCAAAACTGAAGCTGCGCAACAGATTTGCCCTTGGCCCACGTAGAGGATAGTGAAAGGAAGGAAGGCAAACACGTGGCTGATGGCTCCGGTACTTACATCCTTTAAATTTTATGTCGAGTTTTTTATTACTTTAAATAATCAGGATTTATGAACAAGGTATTGTACGTAGGAAGGAAAGCCAAAGGGCTGAGCGAAAAGCAGATCGCGGGAATATTACAGATGGAAGAGCAGGAGTATATCGAACTGGAACATTCGCTGAAGGATGTTAACGCCCAACTGGCATTAAAGCTGGCCAAACTGTTCGACATCGACGCGGAAATATTCATTTATACAGACGGCCACGATGTCCGTTTGCTCAAATATGCCGCCGGTGAGATTTCAAAGTATATGCAAAACGAATCGTTTCAAGGCCTGCCTCCGCAATACTTCGTTGAGATAGTAGCTTTAGGGAACATGGCACTGGGCCTGGTGGCCGACCTTAACCATGCAGTGTATAAACAATATGAGCTTGAACAGGATAATCAGGCTTTGCGAAAGCTAAACGCCGCGTTAAAAGAAACAGCGCAATTGTAAGCTTACTTACAGACTTATAACTGTAGCATATAGCCCTTTACATCACGCGTTCTAAAACCATATATTCTTTTGCTTATGGTTCGCTATGAAGCAGGAGTTAAACTTTCTAAAATGCCTGCCTAAAAAAGAAAACCATCCACTGCACCGCCGTCACAAAATTAGCACCGCCATAAAACTGTCAGGCTGTACAAGCAGACCGTCGTTTGCTTTTTCAGGCAGGCCTGGCCCTAACAGTTTAATGGCTTGCCGTGGCCGGTTGTTTACATAGTGCAATGAGTTGGAGTATACCATTGGTTAAAAAAGCCTTAATTTATTTTAATACCAACATTCAATAGTTGTTAATTATCTATCCGCCAAATAGCCAGTATTGTTTCCCTAACGGAAACTTTAATGAAAGTTGAGACTGCTGGAAAGAGGAACGTAACACCTGAAAAGGCAATGGAGATACTGAAAGAAAACGGTGTCGAGATCAGTAAAAAAAATGCTGAAGAATTGTTGTATTTGATGTATTTTTTAGCTAAATTGTCTGTAGAACAATACATTAAAGAGGTGTCAAATATAGAAAAATAACTGTTTCCCATGAAAAAGGCAGATTTATACGTTAGGGTAAGTACTGATGAGCAGGCAGATAAAGGTTATTCCATCCGCAGCCAGGAAGAGGTATTGCGTAAATATTGCGGCATTCAGAATATCGCTGTGCGCAAGGTGATATACGAGGATTATTCGGCTAAAACATTTAATCGCCCCGCATGGACGGAAATGCTTACCAGATTTCGTAAGGAAAAAGGTAGATCTATCGACCTGCTGCTTTTTACGAAGTGGGACAGGTTCAGCCGTAATGCCGGCGACGCTTACCAGATGATAAACCTATTGCGTAAAATTGGCATCGATCCACAGGCTGTAGAGCAACCGTTAGACCTTTCCATACCTGAAAACAAGATGATGCTTGCTTTTTATCTTGCGGCTCCTGAAGTTGAAAACGACCGCAGGGCGCTCAATACATTTTATGGGATGCGCAGGGCAAGAAAGGAAGGCAGGTACCTGACAACTGGCCCTTATGGATATGTTAACCGCACCACTGATAACGGTAAAAAGACAATCGTTCCAGTAGAATCTAAAGCAAATTTAGTTAGATGGGCATTTGAACAGGTGGCAAAGCAACGTTTCCAAATTGATGAGATAAGGCGGGAGGTCAACAGCAAAGGATTAAATTGCAGCAAGAGCAATTTCTATACGCTTTTAAAAAATCCCGTTTATTGCGGAAAGATAGTTGTTCCGGCATACCGGGATGAAGAAAGACAGCTTGTTCAGGGGCAGCATGAAGCCATTGTAAGCGAACTGCTATTTTACGAAGTGCAGGATATTCTGAACGTTAAAAGGCGTATTCAGCTGGTCAAAACAACTACCGACGATAATCTTCCGTTACGTGGTTTTCTCATATGCCCCAAATGCGGGAAACAACTTACCGGCAGCGCATCGAAAGGAAGGAACAGTTATTATTACTATTATCATTGTATCGCTGCCTGCGGTACTCGTTTTAAGGCCGAGCAGGCTAATGAATGCTTCAATGAGGAGTTGAATAAATTCGTTGCAAAGGAATCAGTTGCAGAACTGTATAAACTGGTTATCAAGGATATTTTCAACCAGCAAACCAGCCCTTATACTGACGGGCGAAAAGCACTGCTAAATGAAATACGGGCAGAGAACGATAAGCTGGCAAAGGCAAGAAAATTATTGTTGGAAGATGCTATTGACAGCGGAGATTATAAATTGATCAAAACTGAATGCGAAACAAAGTTATTAAGCTTGGAAGCGAAACTAACGGGCTTCAACAAGCCGGAAACGCTTAACTTAAATTCATGTATTGACAGGGCTTTAACTACGCTATCCAAGCTTCATACGCTTTATAACGGGTCAGATACTGCTGTAAAACGAAATATTATTGGTTCGATATATCCTGAAAAACTGTGTTTTGATGGTTTGAGTTATCGAACCGCTCGAATAAACGAAGCAGCACGTTTGATGTTCTTGATTAACAGCCAATTAGGAGCAAAAAAAAATCGGACAAAACTTGATTTTTCAAGCTTGTCCGATTCGGTAGCGGGAGCAGGACTCGAACCTACGACCTTCGGGTTATGAGCCCGACGAGCTACCAACTGCTCCATCCCGCACTGTTTTTATTTTCATCCCGGCCATAAATTTCGGAACCCTTTTCAGTTCAATTAAAATGGATATTGTTCCCCTGAATTGGACTGCAAAGATAAAATTTGTTTCTTTGCAGTCCAAATTTATTTTAGTTTATTTTTCCATGGGTCATCAGGCAGGTTTTGTAAGTATCATCGGGAAACCCAACGCAGGTAAGTCCACTTTGATGAATGCACTCGTTGGCGAAAAAATGTCCATCATTACCTCAAAAGCACAAACAACACGCCATCGCATTTTGGGGATAGTGAACCATGAGGATTACCAGATTGTGTTTTCAGACACGCCCGGCATCATCAAACCACATTACGCTTTGCAGGAAAGTATGATGCACCAGGTAGAAGGTTCGATCGTGGATGCTGACCTGATCTTACTGATGACTGACATCAACGAACAGCACGACGAGCAGGACGTTTTGGAAAAACTGGAAGGTTCTTTGGCACCGCTTGTGGTTTTGATCAATAAAATCGACCAGAGCGACGAGGAAACCGTGATGCAAAAAATAGCTTACTGGCAGGAAAAATTACAGCCGAAAGCGGTTTATGCCATCTCCGCTTTGCACCTGCAGGACATTGCTTCTTTTATCGATACAATTTTAGCATACCTGCCGGAGCATCCGCCGTATTACGAAAAAGATTTTTTAACAGACCGCAACGACCGCTTTTTTGCATCAGAGATCATCCGCGAAAAAATATTTAAGAGCTATAAAAAGGAAATTCCATACAGTACGGAAGTGATCATCACAGCTTTTAAGGAAGATGAAAAAATATACCGCATCAGTTCGGAAATTATTGTAGAACGCGATTCGCAAAAGAACATCCTGATCGGCCCAGGCGGTTCGATGCTGAAAAAGATCGGTACTTACGCCCGAAAAGATATGGAGGAATTTTTCCAGCGGAAAGTTTTCCTGGAAATGTTTGTTAAAGTAATTCCCGATTGGCGCAGCAAAAAAAATTACCTGAAACAGTTCGGGTACGAAGACTAACAAAGTATCAAGTATTTAGTATCAAGATTGAAGGTCTGGTTACTTGATACTTGATACTAAGATCTTGATACTAAAGAAAAAATGAGTAACATAGTAGCCATAGTTGGCCGCCCCAACGTAGGCAAATCCACTTTATACAACCGTTTGACAGAAAGCCGCAAAGCCATTGTGGATGATTACAGCGGTGTAACCCGCGACCGGCATTACGGCCATGCAGAATGGATCAACCGTACTTTCACTGTAATTGACACCGGCGGTTACGTGGCCAATTCGGAAGATGTTTTTGAAGCGGCCATACGCGAACAGGTTATCATTGCCATAGAAGAAGCAACCGTGATTTTATTTATGGTGGATGTAACTACCGCCATTACGGACCTGGACGATGAGATCGCTTCCCTCCTGCGCCGCAGCAAAAAACCTGTCCTGGTGGTGGTTAATAAAGTGGATAACACGGCCAGGCATAATGAAACAAGCATTTTTTATGGTTTAGGTTTGGGAGAGATCTTTCCGGTTTCTTCCATGACCGGTTCCGGGACAGGGGAACTGCTGGATGAAGTGGTGAAACACTTCGATGATGAGGAAGTTAAAGAAAACGGCTTGCCCAAATTTGCCATTGTTGGCCGCCCTAATGTGGGCAAATCTTCCATGATCAATGCTTTAATTGGCCAGGACCGCAACATTGTAACGCCGATTGCCGGAACCACGCGGGATTCCATCCACATCCATTACAACCAGTTCGGCCATGATTTTATGCTGATTGATACAGCAGGCCTCCGCAAAAAAACCAAAGTACACGAAAATATTGAGTTCTACTCGGTGATGCGTACCATCAAAGCTTTGGAAGAAGCCGATGTAGTGCTACTGATGATTGATGCGGCGGAAGGTATGGAAGGCCAGGACATCAACATTTTTCATCTGGCAGAAAAGAACAAAAAAGGCGTGGTGGTTTTGGTGAACAAGTGGGACCTGATCGAAAAAAACAACAAAACGGTTAAAGTTTTTGAAGAGCAGATCAAAGAAAAACTATCTCCGTTTACCGATGTGCCCATCGTTTTTACTTCGGTTACCGAGAAGCAGCGTATTTTTAAGGCGATAGAAGCAGCAACCAAAGTATTTGAAAACCGGAAGAAAAAGATCCCGACTTCAAAATTAAACGATGTGATGCTGCCGCTGATCGAAAGCTTCCCGCCGCCATCGCTAAAAGGTAAATTTGTAAAAATAAAATATGTCACGCAAATAACCGGCATTTCGCCCATGTTTGCTTTCTTCTGCAATCTTCCTCAATACATTAAAGAACCTTACAAACGTTTTATCGAAAACAAGCTGCGCGAGAATTTTGATTTTGAAGGCGTGCCCATCCAGGTATTTTTCAGGCAGAAATAATTGTAAATGCTTCTTTTACCGGTATAAAATTAGTGTCGCCGGAAATACCAATTTTTAAACGATAAAAGAAGCATCCCTGTTATTTAAACCTTTTGCTTCATCTTCTGCAACCCCAATTGTGTTAACTTCTACATAAAACCCTCTTTTTATATGGGCATTTTTACCGATTTTTGTACGGTAAAAGAAGTATCTGTATGGAACAAAGAACCACTGAAAAAGACTCTGCCTACAATCATTTAGAAAAAATGCCTTTACGGGAGATCCTGGAAAACATCAACCAGGAAGACAAAACCGTGCCTGATGCAGTGGAAAAAGCCATTCCGCAACTCGAAAAACTGGCCGCTGCAACCGCAGAAAAAATGCAAAACGGCGGACGGCTTTTTTACATTGGTGCCGGAACCAGCGGCCGTTTGGGTGTAGTTGATGCTTCGGAATGTCCGCCAACTTTCGGTGTTCCTTTTGATCGGGTGGTTGGGATCATTGCCGGTGGCGATACGGCTATCCGTAAAGCCGTGGAATTTGCAGAAGACGATGCAGAACAAGCCTGGAAAGATCTGGAACAATACCACATCAACGCCAAAGATGTGCTGGTTGGCATAGCTGCATCAGGTTCAACGCCTTATGTAATTGGCGGTTTGCAAAAGGCTAACCAGGCTGGCATTACAACCGGCTGCATTGTTTGCAACACCGGCAGTAAAGTTGCTGCGGAAGCTAAGTTTCCGGTAGAAATTATAACCGGGCCAGAATTTTTAACCGGCTCAACCCGCATGAAAGCCGGAACCGCGCAAAAGCTTGCCCTGAACATGCTGAGCACTTCTGTTATGATTGGTTTGGGCCGCGTAAAAGGTAATAAAATGATAGATATGCAGTTAACAAACGATAAGCTGGTTGACCGCGCCGTTAGAATGGTGGTTGCAGAAACCGGTTTGGACGAAGAAAAAGCTTCAGCATTATTAACAGCGCATGGAAGTGTTCGCAATGCCGTTGCCCATGCTTCTTTTACCGGTAAAAAATCGATAACTTAATGTCGCCTGCTTTTTAAACAGGAAATGAATTATGCACGAAATTGAACCTTATTATAAATGGCGCGACGATTATATTGCTTCAGAAGACAATCGTTCGCCTTTCTATGAGACTGAATACAACGAATTTGAGTTTGACAAACAGGTTTATAACTATCTGATCCATCCGCAGTGGGATTCCTTCGGCTCAAACACCTTATATTTAAAAGTACTTTACGCTGATTATGATTTGGGTTTCACGATTATCGAATTGATTGGCGAGTGGAACGATGCGATTGACAACGACATTATGCTGTTGAAACGGGAGATACTGGAACTGATGATGGACGAAGGCGTCAACCATTTTATCCTGATCGGCGAAAACGTGCTGAACTTTCACACCTCCGATGATTCTTATTACGAAGAATGGTTTCAGGAAGTGGAGGACGGCTGGGTTGCCGGGATCAATTTCCGCGAACACGTGCTCGACGAATTCAAACAAAGCAATATCGACTATTATATTAACTTTGGCGGCGGTTTGGAAAACATCAACTGGCGCGCTTTAAAACCGGTACAACTGTTTCAAAAAGTAGAAGAACAACTGCAAAAACGGTTGAATTAATTTAAACTTATCTGTTCAAAATTTGTCTAATAGCTAAAATAAAAATAATGGAAACACAAAAAACCGATTACAACTATAAAAACATCATTCAACTGGAAGGGACCGCTGATTTAACCCGTAAATTTATGGCCAATGTTTTTATGTGGATGTTCGTGGCATTAGGCATTTCTGCTGGTTTTGCTTATTATTTCGCACATGACCAATCTTTAACGCAACTGCTTTTTAATCCTGAAACAGGTTATACTTTCTTTGGAAAAGTTGTTGCCTTTTCTCCTTTTGCTTTTATCCTTATTATGGGATTAGGCATGAATAAGATCCCTTACCCAATTTTACTTTTGCTATTTTTTGCATTTTCAGCTATCATGGGCATTAGTTTAAGCTCCATTTTTTTGGCTTACTCAGCATCCCTAATTAGTACTATATTCCTTGTTACATCACTTGTTTTTGGAGTGATGGCCATTGCAGGTTATACTACCAATCAGGATTTAACCAAATTCGGTTCAATTATGATCATGGGCTTATTCGGTATTGTTATCGCCACACTTGTAAATATGTTTATTTTACACAGTGCTCAGATGGATTATATTATCAGTTACATTGGCGTGGCTGTTTTTGTAGGATTAACCGCTTACGATGTACAGAAACTAAAACGGATTGGCGAAGGTATAGAATTAGGTACTGCATCTGCCGGAAAAATGGCCATCATGGGTGCATTAACTTTGTATCTTGATTTTATCAACCTTTTCCTGATGCTGCTGCGTGTTTTTGGCGGCCGGAGAAGATAAGATACTGTTTTTATCACCTAAAAAGCTCTGTCGCAAATAACGGCAGGGCTTTTTTATTGCATACTGATGATTTGCATAGCATTACTTTATTGTGCAAATTTGTACCTGCTTATGGAGAAAGATGGAGGGATTAGACCCTGCGATGTCTTAGCAACCTGTACTTACAAGGTGCTACATTCTACTCTAACCAAACTTTTTAGTTGGAGACAGATAAGCGAAAGTTGAACCTACAACCGACTTTTCGAGATAAGCTTTTTTAGTAACAAGTAGTAAGTATCAAGTATCAAGACTGATTGTCTGCGATATCTTGATACTTACTACTTGATACTTGATACTATCGACTTAATACTATGATGATCGAACAAGAATTACAAAAACGCATATTGATCATTGATGGTGCTATGGGCACCATGATCCAACGTTACCAGTTGGATGAAAAAGATTTCCGGGGGGAAAGGTTCCGCAACCACCATTCGGATCTGAAAGGGAATAACGACTTGTTGAACATTACCCGTCCGGATATCATCAAAGCGATCCATGCCGAATATCTGGATGCCGGAGCGGATGTTATCGAAACCAATACTTTCAGCACGCAACGCATCTCCCTGGCCGATTATCACCTGGAAGAATTAGCTTACGAACTGAGTTTTGAAGGAGCGAAAATAGCGCGGGAAGTTGCAGATGAATACAATTTAAAAACACCGGAAAAACCTCGTTTTGTGGCTGGCGCTATTGGCCCGACCAACCGTACGGCTTCACTTTCGCCGGATGTAAATGACCCTGGTTATCGTGCCGTTACGTTTGATGATCTGGCCGAAGCTTATTACGAGCAGGTGCGCGGCTTGGTGGATGGCGGCTCTGATGTCCTTTTAGTAGAAACCATTTTTGATACGCTGAACGCCAAAGCGGCTTTGTTTGCCATCAACCGATATATGGACGAGTTAAAGGCAAACTCCCTCTCGCCCGGAGAGGGATTTAGGGTGAGGCATGATTTACCAATCATGATCTCCGGAACGATAACAGATGCTTCCGGCAGAACACTTTCCGGTCAAACAGTTGAAGCTTTCTGGAATTCCATCCAACATGCCAATCTGCTTTCTGTTGGTTTAAATTGTGCACTTGGGGCAAAAGATATGCGCCCGCACCTGGAAGAACTCTCGCAAAAAGCCAATGTTTATATTTCTGCTTATCCAAATGCCGGTTTGCCTAATGAGTTTGGTGCTTACGACGAAGTTCCGCATGAAACGGCACATTTGGTAGAAGATTTCCTGCAATCGGGCTTTGTGAACATTGTTGGCGGCTGTTGCGGTACTACGCCGGAACATATCAAATGTATTGCTGAAAAAGCAGCGAAATACCCTCCCCGAAAAAAACCTGTGATCGAACCTTACATGCGTTTAAGCGGGTTAGAAGCTGTTACCATTACGCCTGAAAGTATTTTTGTAAACATTGGGGAGCGGACGAACATTACCGGTTCTCCTAAATTTTCCAAGTTGATTCTAGCCGAAAATTACGAAGAAGCTTTAACCGTTGCCCGCCAGCAGGTGGAAGGCGGCGCACAGGTGATCGACATCAATATGGATGAAGGCATGATCGATTCGGAAGCGGTGATGGTAAAGTTTTTAAACTTAGTAGCTTCCGAGCCGGATATTGCCAGGCTGCCCATCATGGTAGATTCTTCCAAATGGAGCGTGATCGAAGCAGGGCTAAAATGCTTGCAGGGAAAAGGCATCGTCAATTCCATCTCCCTGAAAGAAGGTGAAGAAAAGTTTAAAGAATATGCCCGCAAGATCATGAATTATGGTGCCGCTGCCGTAGTGATGGCCTTTGACGAAAATGGTCAGGCCGATAATTACGAACGCCGCACCGAAATCTGCAAAAGAAGTTATGATATCTTGGTTAATGAACTCGGCTTTCCTCCGCAGGATATCATTTTCGACCCAAACATTCTTACCGTTGCGACCGGATTGGAAGAACATAATAATTATGCGGTTGATTTCATCAACGCCACCCGTTGGATCAAGCAAAACCTGCCGATGGCAAAAGTAAGCGGAGGTGTAAGTAATATTTCGTTTTCTTTTAGAGGCAATAACGTGGTTCGTGAAGCGATGCATTCAGCTTTCCTTTATCATGCCATACAAGCCGGAATGGACATGGGCATTGTAAACGCCGGTATGCTGGAAGTGTACGAGCAGATCCCAAAGAACCTGTTGGAAATGGTGGAAGATGTGCTGCTGAACCGTCGCCCGGATGCCACCGAACGTTTGGTGGATTTCGCAGAAACCGTAAAAAGCAAGGGAAAAGAAATTGTAAAAGACGAAGAATGGCGCAAAGCTCCGGTAGAAGAGCGCTTATCCCACGCGTTGGTAAAAGGCATTATCGAATATCTGGATGCTGATGTGGAAGAAGCACGCCAGCAAGCCGATAAACCACTGGAAGTAATTGAAGGGCCTTTGATGAACGGCATGAACATCGTAGGTGATCTATTTGGTGCCGGGAAAATGTTTCTGCCGCAGGTAGTAAAATCTGCCCGTGTGATGAAAAAAGCCGTAGCTTATCTGCTCCCTTTTATTGAAGCAGAAAAAGCGCGGGTCATTTCCTCTGGAGAAGGAGTTGGCGATGAGCGCAGCAATGCCGGCAAGGTTTTAATGGCGACGGTAAAAGGCGATGTGCACGACATCGGTAAAAATATTGTCGGCGTGGTTTTAGCTTGTAACAACTTTGAGGTGATCGATTTGGGCGTGATGGTTCCGGCACAGCGTATTTTGGAAGAAGCTAAAAAGCAAAAAGTAGATATTATTGGTTTGAGCGGATTGATTACGCCTTCACTGGATGAAATGGTGCACTTTGCCAAAGAGATGGAGCGCGAAGGCATGACGATCCCGCTGATTGTTGGCGGCGCAACAACTTCCCGCATTCACGCAGCGGTTAAAATTGACCCCAATTATTCCGGTCCGGCCATTCACGTTTTGGATGCTTCGCGGAGCGTAACCGTTTGCAGCAGTTTGATGAACAAAGATCATCGCGACAGCTACATCCAAAACATCAAAGAAGAATATGCCAAAGCACGTGAAGCGCATTTGAATAAACGTACCGATAAGAAGTTTTTGCCGATAAAAGAAGTATCCGCACAAAAGTTTCAGATTAGTGTGGATGGCGATATTGCACCGAAACCAGCGTTCCTCGGAACGAAAACGATTAAGGATTTTCCATTGGAAGGACTGGTTCCTTACATCGACTGGACGCCTTTTTTCCATACCTGGGAATTGCGCGGCAGTTATCCGAAGATATTCAATGATCCTTTTGTTGGGAATGAAGCCAAAAAACTATTTGATGATGCACAGGAATTACTTCAGGAAATTGTTTCTAAAAAACAGCTTCAGGCTAATGCCGTAATTGGTTTTTGGCCAGCCAATGCCGTTGGTGATGACATAGAATTGTACACCGATGAAACCCGGACTAAAGTTTTAGATACCATTTACACTTTGCGCCAGCAAGCCGAGAAACCCAAGGGCGAACCTTATTATGCCCTTGCTGATTTTATCGCCCAAAAAGCTACCGGCATTGCTGATTACTGGGGCGGTTTTGCTGTTACGGCTGGTTTAGGTTGTGATGAACTGGTTGCCAGGTTTGAAGCAGACCATGATGATTACAATAGCATTATGGCCAAAGCTTTAGCCGACCGTTTGGCAGAAGCTTTTGCAGAGAAAATGCACGAACTGGTTCGCCGCGAATATTGGGGCTACGCCAAAGACGAGCACCTGAGCAGCGAAGATATGATCAAGGAAAAATACCAGGGCATCCGGCCGGCACCAGGCTATCCGGCTTGCCCGGACCATACCGAAAAATGGACTTTATTTAAGCTGCTTGATGCCGAAAAAAATACCGGCATGTATTTAACGGAAAGTTTGGCGATGATGCCTGCTTCCTCGGTCAGCGGTTTTTACTTTGCGCATCCGCAATCTAAATATTTTGGCTTGGGTAAGATCACGAAAGATCAAGTAGAAGATTATGCCGATAGAAAACACATGGATTTAGAAGAAGTTGAACGCTGGTTAAGTCCGAACCTTTCTTATTAAGAAGAGCGGAGAACGGGGAAGAAAAAGAGCGAGGATATAACTATTTTAAACCTATCATTTTACTATTTTAAAGTATGACTTTTACGGATTTGGATGCTTGGAAAGAAGCAAGAGCCTTGGTCAAAATAGTTTATACTTGTACTGAACAATTTCCAAAAGAAGAAGTTTACGGTTTACAATCACAAATCAAAAGATCTGCAATTTCAATTCCATCAAATATAGCTGAAGGATGCGGACGCAATCATCCAAAAGATATTATGCGCTTTTATTATATTGCCCGTGGTTCTGCTTACGAACTGGAAACACAACTCTATCTTTCACTCGACCTGAATTTTATTAACGAAGCCGAAATAAAACCTATGCTAGAAAAATTAAAGAAAATTAGAATATTATTGTCTGGTCTTATAAATTATCAAGATGCCAAGCTCAACAAATAGTTATATCTTTTTCTCTTCGCTCCCCGCTCTTATAAACTCATGAAAATCACCGATCATATCGCCAACGCCCAAGGCAAAACGTTTTTTTCTTTTGAACTTCTACCGCCAATCAAAGGGCAGGGTATCCAGGGAATTTTTGATGCCATTGATCCGTTAATGGAACTGAACCCACCTTTTATTGATGTTACATCCCTGCGCGAAGATCATTATTACAAAGAACGCTCCAACGGACTACTGGAAAAAGTTACTTACCGCAAACGGCCAGGCACGGTGGCCGTTTGCGCAGCCATCATGAACCGGTACAAAGTAGATGCGGTTCCGCATTTGTTGTGCGGCGGATTTACCAAGGAGGAAACCGAATACGCTTTGATCGACCTGCAATTTCTGGGCATTGATAACGTGCTGGTTCTGCGCGGCGATGCACGGAAAGGTGATGCCGGTTTTGTCCCAACACCTGGCGGGCACGCTTACACGACAGAACTATTGGAACAGGTGAAAAACATGAACAACGGCATTTACCTGCACGAAGACCACGAAGCATTTAAAACCGATTTTTGTGTTGGGATAGCTGCTTATCCGGAGAAACATTTTGAAGCGCCAAATATGAAAACTGATTTCCAGTTCTTGAAAAAGAAGGTTGATCTCGGCGCAGATTTTATGGTTACCCAGATGTTTTTCGACAATAACAAATACCGCGAATTTGTAAAGTGCTGCCGCGAAAACGGGATCAACATCCCGATCATCCCGGGATTAAAACCGCTGACCAGTTCCAAACAACTCATCAATCTGCCTAAAATATTCCATATTGATATCCCGGAAGATCTGAGCGATGCCGTTGCTGCCTGCACCAATGAAAAGGATGTAAAAGAAGTTGGGATTGAGTGGATGATCAACCAATGCAAAGAACTGGTGGAAATGGGTGCGCCTGTTCTGCATTTTTACACCATGGGCAACGCAGAACCAACCAAACGGATTGCTAAAGCGGTATTCTGATTTTAGGCGGATAAAAGAAGCATTGTATGATTCAGGTTTACAAAACACCTAAATCCTGCAACTCTTTTTCCAGTTCCTCTGCTGAAGTAAAACGGATGGATCGTATTCCCATTTTTCGCGCAGCTTCTACATTTCGCAAATTATCATCGATAAACAAAGCATCTTCTGGTTTCACCTGGTAACGGTCAAAAACAATCCGGTAGAAATCCGGGTGCGGTTTGCGGATGCCCTCGTCGCCGGAAACGACGATGCCATCAAACCAAGTCAAAAAATCAAATTCGCGCAAAGCAACCGGGAAAAGCTCTGCCGACCAGTTGGTCAACGCATAAAATTTATACTTTCCGCTTTCTTTCAACTCCCTGAAAATCCCTACTGTCCCTTCAATCGGCCCGTTCAGCATTTCTACCCAGCGGTCGTAGTATGCTTCAATTTCTTTCTTGTGTTCGGGATATTCTTTAATTAGAGCTGCTGTTCCGGCTGCTAAAGAACGTCCGGCATCCTGTTCCTCGTTCCAGGTAAGTGTACAAATATTTTCCAGGAAATGATTTGTTTTTTCTTCTGAATCAAATATCTGGTTGTATAAAAGTTTAGGGTCCCAGTTGATTAAAACGTTGCCTAAATCAAAGATGATGGTGTTGATCATGAAATGACTAATCGATAAATGTTTTTAAAAATTCTTGCGGTGAGTAGATTGGCAAAGAAGGAATAGCCTGCTTTTGAAACTGCTTGTCTTGCGTAATTAAATAATCCAATTTATGGTACAAAGCTGTATAATATTGCAATGCATCTTCAACATCATCCATTGCAGAGTTGATAGCCAAAACAGCAGTTTTATGATCACAATCTATCGTTTTTATATCTTTTAAAAGCTCAAGCAGTAACGCCTTGGTATTTGCTGTACCTAACGATTTCTTTACCCAATAAGAAGTTATATGAATAATAGCAGGTGTAACAAAAACTTTGTATGGATGATAAAGAATTACCTTTAGTAACCTTTCTGATACTTCAAAACCTGAGCGTTCCAATAAGAAATCAATTAAAACGTTTGCATCCAAAAGTATTTTAGAAGCCATATTTTGCAGCGTTATCTTCGTAATAGGCTTTTTTAAGATCTGGAATATCTCCAAATTTTTCTTTAATATCAAGGTTTTTCACCATGTCAAAAATGGTTGGCCTTTTAGCTGGTTTAGTTAATTGTTTGAAATAATCTTCAACCAATTCAGAAATACTTACTTGCTTTTCAGCAGCATAAGATTTAATTTCTGACAATAACCTTTCTTCAATAGTCAAATTAACCCGTGCTTTCATAAAACAAACATACGCATAAAATAATTTTATGCACTGCATTTAATGCTTCTTTTGTCACTTAAAACTGGTTTATATCGACGTCTTTTCTTCCGCCAATAAATATGCCTTAAAAGAAGCATAGTCAGTTCCGAGTGCATCAGCTTGTTTTGGTTTTCCTTCCAATTCTAAAACCTGTTCCGGGATTTCTATTTCGGCAGCAATTTCATCGGTAAACACATCCGGGAATTTACAGGGATGGGCCGTTGCCAGGAATACGCCGATATTTTCTTCCTGCGGATGTTGCTTTTGCCAGGTTTCCAAAGCTAAAAAAGCAATGGCCGTATGCGGACAAACAACATATTGATACAGGTGATAAACTTGTTGGATAGCCGCTGCAGTTTGATCATCATCAAAACTATAACCGCTAACCAACTTAGTTATGGCGGTTTGATCTTCCTGGAACAGATCCATGATACGTGCCCAGTTACTTGGGTTGCCTACGTCCATGGCATTGGAAATGGTAGCTACCGAAGGTTTAGGCTGATAAATGCCGCCGTTTAAAAAAGTGGGAACGGTATCGTTGGCATTGGTAGCCGCGATGAACTGCTTCACCGGCAAACCCATTTTCCAGGCCAGTAAACCTGCACCAATATTGCCGAAATTTCCGCTGGGAACAGAAAAAACCGCATCTCTTTTTCCTTCTCGCTGCAATTGCGCCACGGCATTGAAATAGTAAAACGTCTGCGGGATGAGCCTGGAAATATTGATGGAATTAGCGGAAGTCAGCCGAAATTTTTCATTCAGTCCTGCATCTACAAAAGCTTGTTTTACCAGTGCCTGGCAATCATCAAAAGTACCGTCAATTTCTATCGCCCGAATATTTTGTCCGTTGGTAGTCAGCTGCAATTCCTGTATTACACTTACTTTTCCTTTCGGGTATAAAATGGTAACCAATGTATTTGGTACGCCCAGAAACCCCAAAGCAACCGCACCGCCGGTATCGCCGGAAGTGGCCACCAAAACATTCAGTTCTTTTTCGCCTTCCCGGAGAAAATAAGCCATTACGCGGCTCATGAAACGGGCACCAAAATCTTTGAAAGCAAGCGACGGACCGTGGAAAAGTTCGAGCACGTATTTATTTTCATCCAGTTTTACAACCGGTGCCGGAAAGTTAATGGCATCATCAATAATCGTTTTTAAATCTTCGGAAGGAATAATGCCTTGCAACAAATTATCCGCCACGCGAAAAGCAATTTCCGGCAATGAATATTGGTGCAGGTTTTCCAGAAAATCATCCGGTAAACGCGGTATTTCTACCGGCATGTACAAACCTTTATCCTGGGGCAAACTGTTAAAAACAGCTTCCTGAAAGGATACTTCGTGGTTTTTATTATTGGTACTGTAGAGTTTCATTTTTGAGAGGAGGTGAAAGGGTGAAAGGTTTAAAGGTTAATGGTGGAAAAGCGAAAGGAGCTGGCAACAGGGAACTAAAATTTAGTCCAGTATGATCGGCCCTTTATCATTAATAGGTGAAACATAATGCTGGCTCGAAATACCCAACCCTTTTAAATGCGACACTATTTTTTGTGTGATAAAAGAAGCATCAGCTTCCGTTTTGGCAAAAGCAAAAACCGATGGCCCGGAACCGGAAATACCGAAACTAACGGCACTACTTTCCATTGCCATTTCGCGCATCTTATAAAAATCAGGGATTAAGATAGAGCGCACGGGTTCCACCAGAATGTCTTTCATGCTTCGGCCAATCAAATCAATATCTTTTAAAAACAACCCGCTTACCAAACCGGCAATATTGCCCCATTGTATTACGGCATCTTTTAAATACACTTTCTGGCGGATCATTTGCCTGGCATCGCGCGTGGGCACATCAACCTCCGGGAAAACAATGGCACAGTACAAGTTTTCCGGATGGGGTAAACGGATCATATCTAACGGCTCATAACTTCTGATCAATACAAAACCACCCAATAAAGCCGGGGCAACGTTGTCCGCATGGCCGTATCCGCAGGCTAGCTCCTCTCCTTTCATTGCAAAAGGAACCAACTCCATTTGGGTTAAAGGATTATCCAACAAATTATTAACAGCAAACAAACCGGCAACGGTACTGGCCGAACTGGAGCCTAAGCCACTGCCAATTGGCATTTTTTTATGCAGTTCTATTTCAATGCCCAGGTGTGGCTGACCGATATGATCTAAATAATGCTTCACGCTGGCACTGACCGTATTTTTCGCCGCATCTAAAGGCAAGCGGCCATCATCGCCGGTAATTTTTTTTATGCGGACGCCTGGCTGATCGGTTCTGCGCATCACCACTTCATCGCCCGGTGCATTTACGGCAAAGCCCAGCACATCAAAACCACAAACTACATTGGCAACGGTGGCCGGGGCAAATACTTTTATAGAATCTTTCATTTTTTTGGAGCCGGAAAGTCAGAAAGTCCGAAAGTCGGGAAAAACTAAGCTTCCTGTTTTGTTTTTAATATGCACCAACATTTACCAGATCAGCAAAAACACCCGCAGCGGTAACTTCGGCACCTGCACCCGGGCCTTTTACCACCAGCGGCCTTTCTTTGTAACGTTCGGTGGTGAAAGAAATGACGTTATCACTGCCTGAAAGCGAATAAAAAGCATGACTGGCATCCACTTGCTGCAACGTGATGGAAACCTGTCCGTTTTCTAATTTCCCGATGTAACGCAACACTTTGCCGTTGCTTTCGGCTGCTGTTTTTATGCCATTAAAATAAGCATCTTCTATTTTCAAAGCTTCGTAAAATTCGGCTACCGATCCGGCATCCAGCGCAGCTTGCGGCAACATATTTTCTAATTGCACATCGGTTGCTTCTAAGGGATAACCGGCATCACGGGCTAAAATCAGCATTTTGCGCATGAAATCTAACCCGCTTAGATCATCCCGCGGATCAGGCTCGGTATAACCTTTTTCCTGTGCCTCTTTCACTACATCGTGGAAACTGGCATCATCTTTAAAATTATTGAAGATGAAAGAAATCGTTCCGGATAAAATTGCTTCAATCTTCAATACACGATCACCGGAAACCATCAGATCTTTTAAGGTTCTGATGATCGGCAAACCGGCGCCTACATTGGTTTCATAGTAAAAATCAACACCATGACTTCTGGCCGTGTCCTTAAACTTTTTGTATTGCTGATAGCTTCCGGAATTCCCGATCTTGTTACAGGTAACAATGGAAATATTGGATTTAAAAATCCCTTCGTAAAATTCAATCGGCTTCTGGCTGGCCGTATTATCAATAAAAACAGCGTTTGGCAGGTTCATAGCCTTCATCCGTTCCACAAATAATTCCAATTGTGCGGTTTCATCAGATTTTTCCAATTCGTCCTGCCAGCTTTCTAATGGTAAACCATCCGCATTAAAAACCATTTTACGTGTGTTGCTGATGCCGGCTACTTTTACCTGGATGCCATTGTTTTGCTGCAAAAATTCTGTATGCGCCAACAACTGCCGGAACAAAGTTTTACCAATATTTCCTGTGCCGAGGTTAAAAACATGCAGCGTTTTGTTTAGTTCGATAAAAAAAGCATCATGAACTGCATTTAAGGCTTTGTTGAGATCGGATTTGGAAATCACGACTGAAATATTGTATTCCGATGAGCCTTGGGCGATAGCCCGAACGTTGATCCCGTTCCGACCTAAAGCATGGAACAACTTGCCCGACATGCCAGGCGTTTGCTTCATGTTTTCGCCAACAATAGCCAGAATAGAAAGGTCTTGCTCAAAAACAGGCTTTTCCAATTTCCTGGCGTGCAGTTCCAACTCAAATTCATGCTCGATTAAACGCTTTGCTTTCAAAGCATCTGCCGGATGAATGGCAAACGTAATGCTGTGCTCGGACGATGATTGCGTGATCAGGATAACATTGATCTGCTCGCGCGCCAGCAAACTGAACAGCCTTCCGCTGAAACCGGCTTTGCCTACCATGCCGCTGCCTTCCAGGTTGATGATGCTGATCTTATTGATAGAAGAAATGCCTTTAATGGTTAAGTTTGAAGGCCGGCAATCATGCCGGATCACCGTGCCGGGAAAATCAGGGTGAAAAGTATTTTTAATGGCGATGGGAATCCGTTTTAAAAACGCCGGGATCATGGTTGGCGGATAAATCACTTTCGCACCGAAATAAGAAAGTTCCATCGCTTCCGTGTAAGAAAGTTCCGGCAACGGAAATGCTTTTTTTACCATCTTCGGATCAGCGGTCATCATGCCATTCACATCTGTCCAGATCTGGATTTCTGCTGCATTTAATGCCGAACCGAAAATAGCAGCGGTATAATCACTTCCGCCGCGGCCTAAAGTAGTGGTGCGGCCAGTTTCGTTACTGCCGATAAAACCGGTTACAAACAAAACCTGATGCTTCTTTTGCTGGTAAAAAATTGGTATCAATTGCTCCGTAAGTTCAGTATTTACGCGCGCCTGGCCGAAACTACTATCGGTTTTAATAAGTTCGGTCGCATCAACAAAACACGTTTCTGCAAAGTGCTGCCCTGCAATTTTACTGATCATAAAAGCAGAGCAACGTTCGCCGTAGCTCAAAACCAGGTCGCGCGTTTGGGCAGTCAGTTCTTTTAAACTGGTAATCCCCTGCAGCAGATCCTCCAGTTCGTTAAAAAATATTTTGAGCCTGGTAAAAACAGGGTTCTGCTTTTGCACATCCATCAAAGTTTTAATGATGGCAAAATGCCGCGTTTCCAGTTCAGAAAGGTAAAGCGCATAGTCTTCTCCCACAGAAGCTTTTTCGGCCATTTGGGAAAGCAGGTTAGTAACGCCGCTCATAGCCGAAAGTATGACCACCGGATTGCCGGAAGCAGTGGTTTCTTTTTTTACAATTTGCAGCAGTGTCTGAATCGTTTCGGCAGAGCCTACGGACGTACCTCCGAATTTTAATACTTTCATTTTTATGTATGAGTAGTCCTGAAATAGGTTGACTATATTTTGATTGCACAAACATTGATAAAAAAGCCCAGACATCCACAAAAGATGTCTGGGCTTTTTTATTGTAGGTTTTAAGTTTAATATTTTGTTGATTATGCATTTGGGTTGGTGTAAGCATGCTGCAACTTAAGTGGGGCCTAAGGTTATTATAAGTGGCTATACTTTGGCTTGTTTGCGTTGTTGCCTATTGAATATCATCCATTTGATCAGATAACCCGAATTCATCTTTAAGTATTCCATTAACACGTTCGGCCATGGCGTTTTCATATGGGTCGCCATTTTCTGTCATACTAATTGTTATGCCGTTTTCAATAAGGCAAGATGTGTACAGTCTGCTGCAATATTGAAGCCCCCGGTCTGAGTGGTGCATTAATACATTGCCTTTGTATTGCCTGTTATTTATAGCCATTTGTAAAGCTTTCAGCGTTGAAGCAGCTTCCATATTTCCGCATAGCTCATAGCCCATGATACGCTTGGAGTAGGCGTCTGTAACTAAGTGAAGGTACAGGTTGCCATTCTTGGTATCCAGGTAAGTAATATCAGCTACCCAAAGTTGCTCCGGGCGGGTTAAAGCGGTATTCTTTGCCGGGTTAGGGTATTTACGTAACCAGTGCTTGGGGTTGGCTGTTGTTGTGTATTTCTTTCGCTTCAAAACAAGCAAGCCTTCATCCCTCAGCAGGCCAAATAGCTGGTCCCTCCTATCTGGACACTGTTTTCCTGTAGCAGGCAATGCAGTTTGCGTGCCCCCAAACGCGGCATGCTTCTCCGCAGTTGTAGCACAGACGCCCTGGCTTGTTGACGAATAGCAGTTTTTTGCTGCTTTTGTTTGACCTGCTTATGGTAAGCCTGTTTGCTCAGGCCAAACAATGCACAAAACATACTTACTTTTCTTGGGCAGGTTTTGGCAAGCCCACTGATTGTTTGGCGCCGTCTTTTTTTAAGATGTTTATGCCATCTTCTTTTTCGGCTATCGCAATTAGTTTTTCGTACGCAATAAGTTTGAGTTTTGAATCCTCTAATTGCTTCTCCAGGTCTTTGACACGTTGTTTCTGAGGGTCTTTCATAGGCCGGCCTAAGGCCCCCTTTTCAGGGTAGTGCAATTTACCGTACTTACGGCACCATTGCAATATCCTTGAATTGCCGCCTATGCCGTACTTGGCCTGCATTTGATCTTTGTTCAAAAGCCCTCTTTCGTACCCCTGAACTACCTTCTTTTTGAACGATTCGCTGTAACGTCCGCCGGGGCTAACGTTTTTTGATTTAATTCCTTGATTCTTCATGCGTTGACTTTGTTTTAGTCAACTTTTTTCAGGACGAGACAGAATCAACAAAAAAGCCCGACTTAAAATCAAGCCAGGCCTTTTAGATATACAAAAAGTTTTACACCAACTGTTTGTTCAGTTTGTCTGATAAAACAGATTTCGGAACTGCACCAATTTGTTTATCGACAATTTCGCCGTTCTTAAAGAACAACAAAGCCGGAATGTTACGGATACCATATTTCATGGAAATACCGGGGTTGTTGTCCACATCTACTTTTCCAACAACAGCTTTATCGCCGTATTCTTTTGCAATTTCTTCTACTACCGGGCCAACCATGCGGCAGGGGCCACACCATTCTGCCCAAAAGTCAACCAAAACAGGTTTATCTGATTTTAACACCACTTCATCGAAGTTGGCATCTGTTATTTCTAAAGCCATAATATTTATGTTTTATAATGTTTAAACAAATATAGTTATTCAATTAGTTTGCCAAAACCTACAAATAACAAGTTGACATTAAACAAACCAATTGATAAATATGCTGTTTGATAATGAAGAACTGAAATAAACGGTTTATTATGTTTTACGATCAATGGCCAATTGAAAACGTAAAGCTTCAGTTATCTCTTCCTGCTTTTCATCCCCTGTTATTTGTCCATAATGGTAAGATAACCTTTGTTTATCTATCGTTCGGATCTGATGACAAAGTATTACAGATTCATTGCTTAGACCGTAACTACCAACTGGTATTAAAGCTTCATTTGGGTAAATATTTCTTCCGGGTTTTCGGCTTGTTATAGGAATGACGTTTATAGTATTAAGAACGTCATTAACAGCATCTTCACTTATAATCAAAACTGGCCTTGATTTTCCTTGTTCAGATCCAATAATCGGATCAAGATTAGCCCTGTAGATTGACCATCGTTTTATCATTTTACGTCATAATCTACAGCATCAAAATCTTCACCTATTTCTTTAATATCATTTAAATATAAAACGTCAGAAGATGCTTGCTTCATTAAATTAATCTTATCGTCTTTAGTTAAGTGTTTTCTATCTTCAGAATTAAGCTTCAATGTAATTATACACAATTCAGCAATTTCAATTAATTCAGCATTAGAAACAAAGCCATTTTTAATACTTTCTTTCACTAAAATCTTTATATCCTCTATTGGGATTTCACCGGAGCTTCTTGGGCTAAATGCTCCATTTGAAGTAAGGTATCTATTTCTTAAGGAAACAGTGCTTTCGTCCCATGTGGCTTTTCCAAAATCTATTTCATGGCCATTGCCTAATTCTATTGTTTTTTCAACTTTCATAAAAAAACGATTACACGTAAAGATATATAAATGAATTTATTTATTTAGCTCGGGCAATACATTTGTCAACAACCTTATCTCTTCTATCAGTTCGTTGCTTGGGTTCACTTTGAAACTACGCGAAGGCATTTCAACTGCAATCGCTTCTTCCCTATCTTTCACCTGAAAACGTAGCACACAATTTTTAACCGGATACTTTTGATTATTGGCTTCCACCAGTTCCTGCAGATCGTTTAACAAACGGTTAGAAAGTTCATTTAGGTTTAAGCTGATAGTCATAGATTTAGTTAGCTTGTCCCTCAATTCAGAAAGTAACTGCATTGAAGAAATACGCAAGTCCCAGTTATCTTTTTGTTTAAATTTTTCTTCGATCGTGCCTCTTACTTGTAGAAAATAGCCATCGAAAAGCAGGTTTTTAAACTTGATATAATCTTCGCCGAACAAAGCAAACTCGTACGAATCGTTGTAATCTTCCAGCACAAAAGTCCCGAAAGGATTTCCGGTTTTAGTCATTTTATGCTGAACGTTGGACAGCAGTCCGCCGATACAAATTTCGCTTCTTCGTTTTAGGTCGTTAAAAGCAGCAATCACTTCATCCCCGCCTTCGCGGTTTTTCATTTTCTGGACCAGCTTCAAATCTTTAACCGTACTGTTGCAGAATTTCTCCATCTCGAACTTGTAATTGTCCAGCGGATGCCCGGTCAGGTAAATGCCGATCAAATCTTTTTCATACTTCAGTTTTTCGATCAACGGATATTCCTCTCCTTCTGGCATAGGAGGTTCGGGGATAAAAGAAGCATTCGAGCCGCCAAATAAAGAAACCTGAGAACTGCTTTGCGTATTCTGGTAATCGTTTCCGTATTTGATCAATCGTTCTAAACCGGTTAAAATCCCGTTCTCTGTTTTCATGAAGAACTGTGAACGTTTTAAACCGAAACTATCAAAAGCACCGCTGTACACTAAGTTTTCACAGGATTTTTTGTTGACAGAACGGTTGTTGGAACGACGGGCAAAATCATAAACGGATTGGTATGGGCCATTTGCATCCCGTTCTTCGATGATACTTTCCACCGCTTTTTCGCCAACGCCTTTTATGCCAGCCAAACCAAAACGGATTTCGCCTTTTTGATTGACGGTAAAAGTGTTGAAAGATTCATTTACATCAGGACCTAAAACCGGAATGCCCATTTGCCGGCATTCATCCATAAAAAAGGTGATCTTATCAATGTTGTTCTGGTTATTTAAAACGGCAGCCATATATTCTGCCGGATAATGCGCTTTTAAATAAGCCGTTTGGTAAGCTACAAAAGCATAACAGGTGGAGTGCGATTTGTTAAAAGCATATTGTGCAAACGCTTTCCAGTCGTTCCAGATCTTGGTCAGTTTGTCTTTGGGATGTCCTTTTGCCGTTGCACCTTCTGTAAACTGTGCTTCCATTTTGTTCAAGATCTCGATCTGCTTTTTACCCATCGCTTTGCGCAAAACATCGGCGTCACCTTTACTAAAACCAGCCAACTTTTGCGATAAAAGCATCACCTGTTCCTGGTAAACGGTGATACCGTAGGTTTCTGAAAGGTATTCTTCCATGTCAGGCAGATCATACGTGATCGGCTCCAAACCATGTTTCCGCTTGATGTAATTCGGGATGTACTCCATCGGCCCCGGGCGGTACAAAGCGTTCATGGCGATCAGGTCCTCAAACTTATCGGGCTTCAATTCCCGCATGTACATCTGCATTCCGTCGCTTTCAAACTGGAAAGTACCGTTGGTGTTTCCGGCCTGGTACAGATCGAATGTTTTCTGATCATCCAAAGGAATTTCATCAATAGAAATATCAATATGATGGTTCAGCTTGATCATCCGCAGCCCATCTTTTAAAATGGTCAGGGTTTTTAATCCTAGAAAATCCATTTTGATAACGCCTGCATCTTCCACTACTTTCCCGTCAAACTGTGTGACCAATAAAGTTGATTCTTTGGAAGTGGCAACCGGCAGAATGTTGGTGAGATCTTCCGGGGCGATGATGATTCCTGCAGCGTGAACACCAGTATTCCGAATAGATCCTTCCAGCTTCTCTGCTTCTTTTAGCACCTTAGATTTGAGGTCTTTTCCTTTTAAAATTTCTTGTAACTCCGGAACCTGCTCAATCGCTTTTTTCAGGGTGATGCCCAATGTTTCGGGCACTAACTTTTTAATGCTGTTTACTTCTGAAAGCGGCATATTCATGGCACGGCCAACATCCTGAATGCTGGTCCGTGCCGCCATGGAGCCGTAAGTTATAATTTGTGCTACCTGGTTTTGCCCGTATTTATCTACCACATAATCAATTACTTTTTGTCGGCCTTCGTCGTCAAAATCCGTATCAATATCAGGCATGGATTTACGATCTGGGTTGAGGAAACGCTCAAACAGCAAGTTGTATTTAATAGGATCGATATTGGTGATGCCGATGCAATAAGCCACGGCAGAACCGGCTGCCGAACCGCGGCCGGGGCCAACAAAAACACCCAGGTTACGACCCGCTTTGATAAAATCGGCCACAATTAAAAAGTAGCCTGCAAAACCCATTGTTTTAATGGTGAACAATTCAAAATCCAGCCGCTCCTGCACTTCGGAACCGATTTCGTGATAGCGTTCCTTCGCGCCTTTGTAAGTCAGGTCTTTCAGGTATTCCCACTGGTTCAATACGTCGGCTTCTGCCCCTTGGTGTATTTTAAATTCCTGCGGAACAGGAAAGTTAGGCAGCAGAATGTCCCTTTTCAGTTTTAACGTTTCTACCTTGTCGACAATCTCATTGGTATTATCGAGTGATTCTGGAATATCCTCAAATAATTTAGCCATTTCTGACTGGGATTTAAAGTAGAACTGATCGTTGGGGAAACCAAAACGATAACCTTTTCCACCTTCTTCATCCGTGGCAATCGGCGTGCTTTGCATATCGCCGGTATTTACACAAAGTAAAATATCATGGGCGTTGGCATCCTGCTGGTCGACGTAATGAGAATCATTGGAACATATTACTTTTACCTCATGTTTTTTAGCAAATGACGTTAGTACTTTGTTGATCTTTAATTGTTCCGGGATATCATGGCGCTGCAATTCGATGTAATAATCCTCTCCGAACAGATCCAGCCACCACTTGAACTCTGTTTCGGCTTCCTGCCCGCTGCTTTTTAAAATTGACTGCGGAACGGAAGCACCAATACAACACGTAGTCGCAATTAAACCTTTATGATATTTTAAGATCAATTCCTTATCAATACGCGGCCATTTGCTGTACAAGCCTTCTGTGTAACCAAGCGAGCACAATTTGATGAGGTTACGGTAACCTTCGGCATTTTTAGCCAGCAGCAGCTGGTGGTAGCGTAAATCTTTTTTATCTTTGGTAAATTGTTTTTTATGACGATCATCTACTACATAAAATTCACAGCCCACAATGGGTTTAACATTATGCTTCGCAGCTTCGGCAACAAATTTAAACGCACCAAACATATTTCCATGATCTGTGATGGCCATAGCTTTCATGCCATCGGCAGCGGCTTTTTTAAAAAGTTTAGTAACGTCGGCAGCGCCATCCAGCAACGAAAACTGGGTGTGCACGTGTAAATGAGAAAAATCGGGCATAAAAGAAGTATGTACAGCAAATTTACCAAAAACTATATTTGCAGTACCTGAATGTTGAAAAGCTACTTATAAAATGACATTGTATTCTGTATTTTACAAAACTATTTTAGATCCTCGAGGGTGTTTGAATTTATATGAGACCGTTAATTATGAGCAAAATATATTATATAATGCTTCTTTTAGCACTAAGAAATAGGTGTTTGATTTCCCTCTCCATAAAAACATAGAAACATTACCGTTTTTAGTGGGGTAAAAGAAGCATGAAAAAAAGCTGAATCAATTTTAACAATCGCTCAGAGATTATTTAAAGCAAATTCTGTTTGTGTATGTTTGATAAAAATAATATTAACCAGCAATAATACCTTGGAAAAATACGGACGCAAATTTCTTAAGATCGTACTTTGGATTTTAGCAAGTGTAATCGCACTTATTTTACTTGTTGTTGTGTTGATACAAGTACCTGCGGTACAAAACTTTGTTAAAGATAAAGCAGTCAGCTATTTAGAAGGCAAGATACACACGCCTGTTCGTATCGGTCATATTTCTTTGGAATTTCCAAAGTTGCTTGTGTTGAACGATGTTTATTTTGAAGATCAGAAAAAAGACACTTTGTTAGCTGGTGAAAAACTTAAGGTTGACATTACTATGCTCAAGTTGCTGCACAATCAGGTAGAAATAAACGAAGTAAACCTGCAAGGCATTACTTCACACATCAACCGCACCCTGCCAGACAGTGCTTTTAACTTCACTTATATCATCAAGGCTTTTGCAAGTGACCAGAAAAAAACGCCAAAGCCAACTGATACGGCCTCCATGAAGTTTTCCGTCAGCAAGATTAACCTTGACCGGATTAAAGTTAAATACAACGATGCGGTTTCGGGCAATGATGTTGCTTTTTATCTGGGGCACTTTGACACGGATATCAAAAACTTTGATATGGATAAGATGAAATTTACTGTTCCGAAGATTACCCTTTCGGATGTAAATGCCCGTGTGATCCAACATAAAGTTGCTGCCGCAGCCACCACAGTTGCAATGGATACGGCTTCATCTAAACCAATGAACCTCGACTTAAAATTAGGCATCATTGATTTGTCTAAAATTAAAGTTGATTATCAAAACGAAACAAACGCGCTGAAAACCAAAATTGACCTGGGCAAGTTTTTGGCAGAGCTGGACAGTATTGATATGAAAAAACAGCGGGTGGTGATTAGAAATATTGAACTGAACCAAACTAAGGCAGTAATGTCAACCGGTCGACCTTCAACCGCTGCTGTTGTACAAACCAATGTGAAAGAAGCAGCCAAAAAAGCGGTTGATAAAGACACTACCCAAAAAACTGCTGCGGAAGAAAAAGGCTGGACCGTAAAGTTAACCAAAGTTGCTTTTGCCAATAACGATATCCAGTTTGACAACAATGCCCAAAAACCTGCTGCCCGCGGCATAGATTATATGCATCTCGGCTTAAAAAGTTTAACCGTAAATGCTGACAGTATTTTATACAGCCCAACTACCATTTCCGGTAAAATCAACCAGTTTGCCTTTTTTGAGAAAAGCGGTATCCAGGTAAAACAGTTCCACACACTGTTTTTATATGGGCAAAAACAGTCTTTCTTCAAAAACCTGTATTTGGAAACACCGGGAACGATTATCCGGGATTATATTGAAGTTAGGTATCCTTCCATATCAAGCCTTAGCAGTAACCTGGGGCAATTGCAGTTGAACGCAAACTTTGCCAACAGCAAATTGGCTTTTAAAGATGTGCTGGATTTTGTACCTACACTTGCAACAATGCCTCCGTTTAAAGGCAATGCAAATGCCATTTTAAATGTGAATGGAAAAATTACGGGCAGGGTAAATGATCTGACTATTCAAAATTTGAACATTAGCGGGTTGGGTCAAACCAAAATTGCTGCTTCGGCACATTTAAAAGGTTTGCCTGATGTAAACAAAGCATACTTTGACCTCAACATAAAAGATTTTAGTACAACCGGCCGTGATATTGCCGGTTTGGCACCAGCAGGTTCAATTCCGGCCAGTGTTCGTATCCCGGATTTTTTAGCTTTAAAAGGAACGTTTAAAGGAACTATCAAAAACTTCAATACCAACATGGCGCTTCGTTCCAGTTATGGCAATATCCACGCAATCGCAGGTATGAGCAGCGGCCGCAAAAAAGGCAGCGAAGTTTACAACGCAGATATTAAAATGGACAATTTTAATGTTGGCAAACTAATTAAACAGGAAAAAACTGTTGGGCGTTTAACTTTAAATGCAAAAGTTAAAGGCTCTGGAACAACTGTAAAAAATGCCAATGCAACGTTACAGGCTAATTTAATCCGCGCGGATGTTAAAGGGTATGTTTACCGCAATTTAGTGTTGAAAGGAAATGCACGAAACGGTTTGATTAATACAACAGCGCGGATGAAAGATCCGAACATCAATTTTGCACTAAATGCAAAAGTGAACATGGCCAATAAATATCCTGCCATCAATGCCACACTGAATTTAGACAGTATCAATTTACAACGTTTACATTTTTCGAGCACCGCACTTCGTTTACATGGTAAAATTGTTGCTGATGTGCCAACTGCTGACCCTGATTATCTAAATGGAACTATCCAAATCACAAACTTATTAGTAGTACAACCAACCCAACGCATCCAGGTAGATTCCATCAGCATTGCATCAACAGCTAATGCAGATAGTTCTACCCTCAACGTTAAATCCCAAATACTAACTGCCCACATGGCTGGTAAATACAAACTGACTGAAGTTGGTTCAGCATTGCAATCTACCATCAGCAAATATTACAACACTGGTGCGGCTGTTACCAAAGTGAAATATTCGCCAGAGAATTTTACTTTCCGGGCAACAATTGTTAAAACGCCCCTTTTAACACAATTTGCACCTGATCTGAAACGATTAGATCCGGTAAGGCTGAGCGGGCATTTTAACAGCGATGCGGGAGATTTAGTGGTGAACGGAGAAATACCAAATACAATTTATGGTACCAACCAGATCAGTAATTTGAAATTAGCCATCAATACCGGCAACAATGCTTTGAACTATAAATTTACGGTTGATAAAATTGCCTCTTCATCCGTCCAACTGCTAAATACCAGTATAAGCGGAAATGCACAAAACAATCAGCTCGCTTTAAATGTAAGTGTAAAAGATAAAACACTGAAAGAGCAATACAAAATTGCAGGTGTGCTCAAGGCGTTAACTAACCAGTACGAATTTAGCCTGCTGCAAAATGGATTGATGCTGGATTATGAGCCATGGACAGTTAATGCAGGAAATGCAATTCAATTTGGTTCGAAAGGTATTCTTGCCCGGAATTTTAATATATCCAATAATAACCAGGTTTTGGGCATCAACAGCACCTCGCAACAGCTCAACGGGCCTCTGGCTATTACTTTTCAGAATTTCAAAATTGAAACTTTAACTCAAATTGCCGAAAAAGATTCGCTCAAGGTTGGCGGAACTATTAACGGCAATGCATTGGTCAGTAATTTTGCGGCAAGCCCTGTTTTTACTTCAGACCTAAACATCAAAAACTTCAATTTTAAAGCAGATACTTTAGGTGATATTGCAATAAAAGTGAACAACCAACAAGCTAATACCTACGCAGCTAATGTAGCTGTCACCGGAAAAGGCAACGATGTAAAACTTGATGGATTGTATTATACTAATCAGACGAACAACAATATTGATCTTAACCTAAATATAGTTAAGCTAAACATGAAGAGTATTGAAGGTTATACATTAGGTTCTTTACGCAACACAACAGGTGCTATTAGCGGACAACTGAAAATAACGGGTTCGCCCGCTGCACCAAATGTAAATGGTGATATTAACTTTAATAAAGTAGGGTTTAATGTTTCTATGCTCAACTCCTATTTTCGGTTAGATAACGAGAAGGTTAGCTTTAACAGCAATGGACTTGCATTTAATAATTTTACGCTTGTTGATTCTACAGGAAATAAAGCAACCATAAACGGAGCAGTTTATACCAAAACTTTTACCGATTTTAAATTTGCTTTGGATATCAACGCAAATAATTTCAGGGCGATCAATTCTACCAGGGAAGATAACAAGCTTTACTACGGAAAACTTTATCTGGACAGCCGCCTTAAAATACGCGGTGATATGAACAAACCTGTTGTTGATGGCAGTTTAGCTATCAACGATCAAACCAATCTGACTATAGTATTGCCGCAAAGTGATCCCGGTGTTCAGGACCGGAAAGGTGTAGTAGAATTTATCAACAGAAGTGCACCCCGGCTGGATTCAATATTATTAGCTAAACAGCGCGATTCTGTAAGCAAATCTGATATTACAGGGATGGACGTTACTGCTAATATTACCATCAATAAAAATGCTAATTTTAATATTGTTATTGATGAAAGTAATGGGGATGTGGTGCACATTAAAGGAGCTGCACAGCTTAATGCCGGTATAGACCCAAGCGGAAAAACAAATTTAACCGGTACTTATACAGTTACTTCGGGCTCATATACTTTGTCTTATGGGCCGGTACAACGCAATTTTAATTTTAAACAAGGCAGTACAATTACCTGGACGGGCGACCCAACCAGTGCCAATATTGACCTGACGGCTGTTTATGTTGCCAATGTGCCTCCGATTGACCTGGTTAGCGATCAGCTAAGTACTTCAACAGAAAGAACTATGTATATGCAGAAGCTTCCGTTTAACGTTGACCTTAATTTAAAGAATGAGTTGCTGAAGCCCGCAATCAGCTTTGATATTGTTTTACCCGACAGTAATTATACGGTATCGTCTGATGTAGTAAATACAGTGGACACACGTTTGGCTCAGATCAGGCAGGACCCTAGCGAATTGAACAAGCAGGTACTTGGAGTACTTGTTTTAGGGCATTTTATTGGTGATAACCCATTGCAAAGCCAGGGTGCCAGCAGTGGCGTGGCAGGTATTGTACGTAATAGTGTTAGTGGCTTGTTATCCGATCAGTTGAATAAACTTGTAGGAAATTCAATAGCAGGAGTTGATTTAAACTTCGGTTTGCAATCAGGAGAAGATTATTCGACAGGCACAGCCCAAAACCGCACAGATCTAAATGTCGCCTTGTCCAAACGGTTCCTTAATGACCGGCTTACCGTTTCTGTAGGCAATAATTTTAATCTGGAAGGACAAAACCAGCCCGGGCAAAAAGCAAGCACTATTGCCGGTAATGTAACTGTTGGTTATAAATTAACAAAGGATGGCCGCTTTGCATTAAGGGCCTATCGCAGGGACGAATACATTGTGATACAAGGCCAGGTTGTAGAAACAGGTATTGGTTTCTCATTCACTGTAGATTATAACAGGTTTAAAGAAATATTCAAATCGACAGAGCAGGTAAAAGAGATGCGCCGCCAGATTAAACAAGACAAGAAGGAAAAGAAAGCACAAACTTCAAAGTAAATCCATGATCAAAACCTTTATACATTTATTGTTTATTACTTTTTTTTTAGCTGCCTGCAGCAATACTAAATATTTAACCGGCCAGCAGAAATTATATGTAGGCGGTAAGGTAAATATTGTTAACAAAGATATCAAAAAGGCCGACCGTAAGGCATTAACCAGCGAACTTACGGGCTTGTTACGCCCAAAACCAAATAGTACGATACTTGGTTTAAGGCCAAAACTCTATATATATAACATTACAAGAACCACTAAGAAAAAAGGGTTAAAACATTATTTGAACACTCATTTTGGCGAACCCCCTGTTTTAGCAAGTGCTGTTGATCTAACTAAAAACAGTAATATTTTAATAAACCGTTTACAAAACGAGGGCTACTTTCAGGCACAGGTTACGGGCGATACGGTTAGCAAAGGTAAAAAGACAACTGCAATTTATACTACAAATACAGGCCCGGGTTATACCATCAGAAAAATTGTATTTCCAAACGGAAAAGATAATTTAGATACAGCTATTGCCGGTACAGCAAAACAAAGCCTATTGAAAGTTGGGGACAAATACAACCTGGATAAAATTAAAGCTGAACGGGACAGAATTGATGCAAACCTGAAAGAAAAAGGCTTTTACTATTTTGCCGCAGAAGATTTGATTGCTCGTGTCGATAGTACTCATGTTGGTACTCATCAGGTAGATATGAGTATGGATGTTGTAAATACTACCCCGGGAAAAGCACGCAACATTTACAAGATCAATAATATTTATGTTTATCCTAATTATTCTTTACGGGATACTTCTTTAATGCTCGATCAGGCTGTTAAGTACAATAATTATTTCGTTATTCAAAAAAGACAAACAGTTAAGCCTTTTGTATTTAAAAACACCGTGCAATTACAGCCGGGCGAGGTTTACAACCGTACCGATCATAATAAATCTTTAAACAGGTTTATTAACCTGGGCCCTTTTAAATATGTAAAAAACCGTTTTGAAGATGTTTCAACAGATTCCCCAAAACTGAATGTATATTATTTTTTGACCCAGTTCCCACGAAAATCTTTATCAGTAGATGTTTTGGCCCGCACCACTTCAGCTAATTATAACGGCACACAACTTAATTTAAACTTTCGAAACCGAAATACTTTTAAAGGTGCAGAATTATTGACTGTTACCTTATTCGGAAGTACCGATGCTCAGGTATCTGGTCAGTTTGGCGGCGGGCACCCCTTGTCACAAGTTGGTGTACAAACTACGCTTTCATGGCCTCGTTTCATAAGCCCCTTCAACTTCAAGTCCGACAATGCCTACATACCACGAACTAATTTTTCCATAGGTTACTCCATTGTCAACCGCAGCAAGTTATATAACCTTAACTCATTTAACGGTTCATTTGGCTATCAATGGAGGGAAAATACGCATAGGACACACGAACTTAACCTGATCACAGTTACTTATGTTAAACCCGCCAGTGTTGATACTGCCTATACCCATAGCATATTACTTACCGGTAACCCTGCCCTAAAACATGTTATTGACCCTCAGTTTACTTTTGGGCCAACCTACGGCTACACTTATACCAATACCACCGAAACTTACCGTACCAATACTGTTTATTATAATAGCCGAATTAGTCTTTCAGGAAACATTATTGGTATTGTAAGCGGGGCTGATACCTTAGGCGGAAAGGTAAAAACTTTGTTTAACACCCCTTATAACCAATACATTAAACTAGAGAATGAAATCAGGTATTTCCACAAAGTAGGGGCCAACAGCCAGATAGCTACCCGCCTAATTGCAAGTGCAGGCTTACCTTATGGCAACTCTACTATTTTGCCCTATAGCCAGCAATTTTTTATTGGCGGACCAAACAGTTTACGTGGGTTCAGGGCACGCTCTATTGGCCCCGGATCAGTTGATCCCACACAATATGGAACAACAAGCGGCTTTCTGGCAGATCAGTCGGGCGATATAAAACTGGAAGCCAACTTAGAGTACCGGCCAAAATTGTTCAGCATTGTTTATGGTGCTTTGTTTGCCGATGCCGGTAATGTTTGGAATGCCAAACCGCATCAGGCAGGCGGAACCATTGGCAAAAACTTTTTAAATCAATTAGCGGCTGATGTTGGTTTTGGTTTGCGGTTTGACGCCAGTGTGCTGGTATTACGTACCGATCTGGGTTTTCCGGTACTAAAGCCTTATTCTTCAACCCTTAACACTTCATCTAACAAACCGGTTTTTAACCTGGCTATCGGTTATCCGTTCTAAAAAACAAAAATTACCTGCATAAAAGAAGCATGCCGGACCGCTCTGATAATACTTCTTTTATGCCGGTAAAATCTTTATTAATACTTGTTGATAAAATTAATCAAGTCAGCTGTTAGTTTTTCTTTTTGGGTAATAAACAATCCATGCGGTGCGCCTTTATAAACAATATATTCTGCTTCGGGCAGTAACCTTGCAGCTTGTTCACCAGTACTTTTAATTGGAACGGTTTTATCATCATCGCCATGAATAATCAATACAGGCACTTTAACCGAACTTAATTCACTTCTAAAATCAGTAGCAGAAAAAGATTTCATACATTCTATGGTCGCTTTTCCGCTTCCGGTCAAGGCCATCATTTGTGTCCAGTCGAGCATTTCACTGCTAACGGCCGGCGTTAATAAACTATCGTTGTAAAACTGTTTACCAAACCCTGCCAAAAATTTCGGACGGTCATCTCGCAATTGTGTTTCAAACTCGTTAAACATTTCTTGCGGAACCCCTTCCGGGTTATCCTCCGTTTTCAACAAGTACGGAATGATCGAACTAACCAAAACAATTTTTGCGATTCGCCCGCTGCCATATAAACTTAAGTAGCGGATCACTTCCCCTCCTGCCATCGAAAAACCAACTAAAGTAACGTCATGCAGATCCAATTCGTCCAGCAGCGCTTTTAAATCTCCGGCCAGTGTGCTATAATCGTATTTCCCCCAGGGCTTGTCTGATTTGCCGAAGCCGCGACGGTCATAAGCAATTACACGAAAGCCATGTACAGGCAATTCGTTCAACTGATATTCCCATGAGTCGCTTGTCAGCGGCCATCCATGTATTAAAACAACAGGTTTTCCTTCGCCCATGTCCTGGTAAAAAATCTTCACCGGTGCGGATGTACCGTTTTTTGATTCTATAAATGCCATTTTATTTTTTATTCTTTACTTATTATAACCCCTGCTTCAAATAAGTTGTTTCACGCAAAATGGATTGAACACAGATTTTTACCTGGTAAAAGAAGTATGCCAAATTACATGGAGAACGGCCAGCATTAAGAAAACACGGTTTAAAGGCTGCATACTACCAAACTGGTTTTTATCTTCGCATTTCAATTTATCAGCATTAAAAAATAATCCCGACTGATGTAATTCATTTTTGATGTCTAAAAAAAGTATTCCGCTGGAAGTGATCGACCTGAACGGGAATGGTTTCCATGTGTTGGTAGAGGTTGTGTTGTTTAAAAAACGTTTTAAACTGGTTTTAGATACCGGTGCTTCTAAAACGGCTTTCGATAAAAACCTGTTGCTGGAACTGATCCACGAAAACGAACTGAAAAATTCCGGGCATTTAACAACTGGTTTGGGCACGAACAATATGCAATCATTCACCACAGCCATTACAGATTTTTATATTGGCAAGTTCCATATTCCGATGATGGAAGTAGCTGTTTTGGATTTATCTGCCATCAATATTGCTTACCAACAATTGGCAATTACACCGGTTTTGGGTGTTTTAGGCGGAGATGTTTTGGTGCATTATCAGGCAGCCATCAATTATGAAACCTGTAGAATGGTTTTGAAGGGCGAGGAATAACCAAACCTCGCCTTAATATAAAGCAGCATAAGTTTTTAGGCGGTAAAAGAAGTATTAATGGATTAAAAATCCCAAGCCCAAAGGACGGGATTGCATATCCCGCCCAGTAGGTGTTTTAGCAATTTGCGTCTTGCCGTATGGATTGTAAATTTTGAAAAAGGACTTCCCATCCCTTG
>JAABUQ010001267.1_pt1 | contig 55389 bp, 46 predicted proteins | sample 5560001 | NCBI WGS metagenome assembly JAABUQ01 (sample SAMN10711888, study PRJNA513371) | rock metagenome | isolation source: Antarctica rocks | place: Antarctica: Victoria Land, Finger Mt nord | collected 2015-12-18
CGCCCTCATGCGCAAGATGATCGTCACCCTCAACGCCATCCTCCGGGATAACCAACCGTGGAAACATGCCTGAGCTACTTACCAGCAAGGACACAGTTGCTCTCCCGGAGGGAGAGGGGACAGGGGCGGTCCATCCGAACCTGCACGCTTTCCAATGACGGCTGGGAGCATGCGGCCCTACCTCCAAGCCCTGCCGCTCGCCGCCGTCCTGCTCGGCTTCCTGGTGCTGCCGCTGCTGGCGATCCTGGTCGTCAGCTTCTGGGACTACGACAGCGTGCGGGTCATCCCCGCCTTCATGCTGGACAACTACCGGGATGTGCTGGGCTCGGCAGTGACCTGGCGGACCTACGGCAACACCCTGAAGTATGCCGCGCTGGTCTGGGCCATCACCCTACCGCTGGGGTTTGGCGTCGCCTACTACCTGGCGTTCCACATCCGCACGACGGCGATGCAGACGGCGCTGTTCCTGGTGTGCACGGTGCCGTTCCTGACCAGCAACATCATCCGCATGATCTCCTGGGTGCCGTTCCTGGGCCGCAACGGGCTGGTCAACGGCGCGCTGATGGGCATGGGGCTGGTGGACCGTCCGCTGGAGGCGCTGCTGTTCTCCGACTTCGCGGTCGTGCTGGCCTTCGTCCACCTGTATGCGCTGTTCATGGTGGTGCCCGTGTTCAACTCAATGATGCGGATTGACCGGCGCCTGCTGGAGGCGGCGCGGGACGCCGGAGGCACAGGCGCACAGGTCGTCTGGAACGTCGTCGTCCCGCTGTGCCGGCCCGGCCTCGGCATCGGCTCGGTGTTCGTGGTCACGCTCGTGATGGGCGACTTCATCACCGTCCGGCTGATGGGCGGGGGGCAGCGGGCGTCGGTCGGGCTGATGATCTCCAACCAAATCAGCCTGCTGCAATACCCGGCGGCCTGCGCCAACGCCGTCGTGCTGCTGGCGGTCGTGCTGCTGATGGTGGGCGCGATCCTGCGCCTGTCCGGCGTGCGGCGGGAGCTGTAGGGATGGCGCGGGTGCTGCTGACGCTGCTGTTTGGCGCCTTCGTGCTGTTCCTGTACGGGCCGATCCTGACCATCGTGGTGCTGGCGTTCGGCGACCCGGACAGCGGGCTGACCTTTCCGATGCGCGGCGTGTCGCTGCACTGGTTCCAGCAGTTGCTGGCGACCCAGGCGGTGGGCGACCTGGGCGCGGCGCTGCGGCGGACGGCGGCGTTGGCGGCGATGGTCACGGTTGTCACGGTCTGCGCGGCGCTGGCCGCCGGGCTGGCGTTCCGCCGTCCGTTCCGGGGCAGCAGCGCGCTGTTCGTGCTGGCGCTGTCCAGCCTGATCGTGCCGTCCATCCTGGTCAGCCTCGGCGTGGGCCTGGTGTTCAGCCAAGCTGGGCTGGACACGGCGTGGTGGAGTTCCGCGTTCGGCGCGCAACTGACCTGGACCCTGCCGTTCGGGCTGCTCATCACCTTCGCCGTGCTGAACCGCTTCGACCGGTCGTGGGAGGAGGCGGCGCGCGACCTGGGTGCGACGCCTTGGCAGGTGTTCCGCCTGGTGATGCTGCCGATCCTGGCGCCGAGCATCGTCGGCATCGGCCTGTTCGGCTTCACCCTGAGCTGGGACGAGTTCCCGCGCACCCTGCTGACCGCCGGCAGCGACAATACGCTGCCGCTGGAGATCTACGGCATGACGACGAACGTCACCTCGCCGGTGCTGTATGCGCTGGGGGCGGCGACGACCGGGATTTCACTGCTGGCGATCCTGGCGACGCTGCTGACGATCCGCAGGCTGGGCGCCCGGCCGGTGCGGGGCTGATCGGCCTCCTGCACGCGGGACGGCCGTCGGCGCATGACCTGACCTGCTGGGCGCCCCAGGCTTGAGGGCGCCCCAGGCTTTAGGCACATCAGGCTTCAGGCGCACCTGCAACCGATCTCCGTGCCGCGGCGTTCGGGCGTGGCAATCAGCGGAGGCCGGCATGGGCGACACGACGGTAATCAAGGTGGACAGCAGCCATTCGCCGAAGGGGCCGGATGGACAGGTTTATCTCGCGACCGGCAAGAACATCGCGATGCGGATGTGGAAGGACGTGGCACCGGGCACGGAGGAAGCGCCGGTGCACCGGGAGTACGACTGCGCCGGCTATGCCATCAGCGGCCGGGCGGAACTGCATACTGAGGGGCAGGTGATCCTGCTCAACCCCGGCGATTCCTGGATCGTGCCGCGCGGCGCCGAGCACAGCTACAAGATCCTGGAAGCCTTCACCGCCATCGAGGCAACGACGCCTCCGGCCGCGGTGCACGGGCGGGACGACCCCGCGGCATAGAGCAGGTTGCAGTTAGGCCCGGACGCCCACCGACCGGATGTGACTCGGCAAGTCTCGGCTCGCAACCAGGAAGGCTAGGCCGCTTTGCGTCCAGTCTAGACGCAAAGCGGCTTAGCCTGGCGCATGGAGTGGTGGCGGGCTGGGGGTAGAGTCCGCCCTGCTACTTTGTCCCATATAGCCGATCCCCGGCGTCGCCCAGGCCCGGGCGGATGTAGCCGTGCTCATCGAGTTGCCTGTCCACCGCCGCGGTGTAAACGGGGACGTCGGGGTGTTCGTGCGCCAGCACGGCTAGTCCCTCCGGCGCCGCCAGCAGGCATACGAAGCGCAACTGCGCCACTCCGGCCTGGCGCAGCCGGGACAGCGCCGCCGCAGCGGAATGGCCGGTTGCCAGCATAGGGTCCACCAACACCACCATGCGATCCGGCAGGTCGTCCGGCAGCTTGAGGTAGTACTCAACCGGCACCAGCGTCGTGGGATCGCGGTATAGCCCGATATGGCCGACGCGGGCGGAGGGGATCAGGTCCAGCATCCCATCAAGGATGCCAGTGCCAGCGCGCAGGATCGGCACGAAGCAAATCTTCTTGCCGGCCAGGGACGGCGCCTCCATCGTTTCCAGCGGCGTTTCGATAGTGACGTTCTCCAGCGGCAGGTCGCGCGTCACCTCGTAGGCCATCAGCAGGCTGATCTCGCGGGCGATCTGGCGGAAGCCGGCCGTCGTCGTGCCTTTCTGCCGCAGCAGCGTCAGCTTGTGCTGCACGAGCGGGTGCGTGACGACAGTGACGTTGGACATGGGCTGCGCTTTCAGAACAGGGGCATGCTGCTCCCTCTCCCTCCGGGAGAGGGCCGGGGTGAGGGGGTCTTGGCTGGGCAGGCGAGACAGCCGGCGCCATCGGACCAGGCCCCTCTCCGGCCAAACGCCGTGCCTGACGACCCCCTCACCCCAACCCTCTCCCGGAGGGAGAGGGGGAAGGAAGCCGCCTCTCTCAGAACACAGTCCCGTCGCTGATGACCTGCATCGGCGGGCCGCCACCGGGGCGGCGTTCGGCGGCGACCGCGCGGCCGGCGGCCCAGGTGCCGCCTTCCAGGATGCGGGACAAGGGTAGCGAAGCCTCGTCGCGGTCCAGGCGCTCGCGGATCATCGGCGCCAGCCGGTCCAGCAGCGCCACCGTCAGCGCCCGCCATTCCACGACTGCGGGATGGCCTGCTTGCAACGGCGACTGCGCCAGCGCCGTGTCGCGCAGCCGCAGCACGCCGAAGTCCAGCAGCAGGCCGCCATTCCGGTATTCCGGCAATCCCGTCAGTTCCGCGATGCCGACGACGGGCACCCCGGCGTCTTCGAACACCTCGATCAGCGAGTAGGCCAACCACTGCGACAGCTTGTGGAACGGCACCAGCCCATCGGCGGGCGCAGCAGGATGCGGCCATACATCCCCCAATGATCGCCCAGCCATCATGACACGGGACGGCCAGGCTGATCCCAGCCCATCCAGCAGCGCCCCCAGCAGCGCCGCCGCACTGACTGTGCCGGATGGTGCGAGGACGTCATACAGCCCACCGATCCGCCCGCCCGGGAACAAGTCCGGCCGGGCCAGCACCGCCGCGCCCAGATGCCGCATCAGCGCCGCCCGGCCCTCCAGCCCGGCAAGCGCGTTTCCTTCGGCGATCTGGAACGCCCGGCCCAGCGCCGCCGCGTCAACCGCCATAAGCCCTGCCGCGTCCGCCTGCGGCAGCTCCTCCGCCGAGAACAGCCCGGCCCGGAACGCCGCGAGGCTTGCCACTGCAAGCCCCTCCGACCGGGCCAGCACCTGCCCCGTATCCGCGTCGTGATACCGCCATTCCGCTCCGGCGCCGGCGTCCAGGAGCACGCTGACGACGCACAGGTCTATCCGCGTGCGGGCCAGCGCCGCCGCATCCAGCCCGCCCAGGTTAGCCCGCAGCGCCCCCCAGCGGTCCACCCCACCCGCCGCGAAGTGCCGCCACCGCGCATGATGCGGGATGTCGAGCGTGGGATAGTTCCGCCGGATCACCGCCGCGGTGTAGTCGGCGCAGGCCGGCAGCCGCCCGAGGTCCACTTCCATGTTCGGCAGCCCGGCGCCGAGCGCCACGTCCAGCAGGCCGGTGCACCGCTCCCGCACCGCAGCGGCGCTGCACAGCCATGCCGCCAGGGCAGCATCATCCATCCAGGCCGCGGCCCTTTGCCACATGCAGCTCGGCCGCGTCCGGCACCGCCGTCGTGAAGTAGCCGGCAGCCTTCTTGGCGTCCATCTCGACGCTGGCGTCGGCGGGGATCAGCCAGTCCGGGATCGGCACGCGCTCCACGACCTCGATGCCGCTCGCGGTAATCGGCGCGTATTTCAGGTTGCTCATGGACACCAGCCGGTCAATCCGGGTGATGCCGAGCCAATGCAGCACGTCCGGCATCAACTCCTGGCATCGCATGTCCTGCACGCCGGCGACGCACTCCGTGCGCTCGAAGTAGGCGTCGGCGCGGTCGCCGCCGGGCTGACGCTTGCGGGCGTTGTAAACCAGGAACTTCGTCACCTCGCCCAGGGCGCGGCCTTCCTTGCGGTTGTAGACGACGACGCCGACGCCGCCGGCCTGGGCCGTCTCGATGGCGACCTCGATCCCCTGCGCCAAGTATGGCCGGCAGGTGCAGATGTCGGAGCCGAACACGTCGGAACCGTTGCATTCGTCATGGATGCGGCAGGCGATGCGCGTTTCGGGCCGGCCCAGCCGCGCCGGGTCGCCCATCAGGTAAACGGTGGTACCGCCAATGGGAGGCAGGAACACGTCCAGGTCCGGGCGGGTCACCAGCTCGGGGAACATGCCGCCGGTGTGCTCGAACAGCGCGCGGCGCAGGTCGGGGAGCGGGATGCCGAAGCGCCGGGCGACGCCGGGCAAATGCCAGACCGGCTCGATGGCGATCTTGGTTACGCGCACGTCGCCGGCCGCGGTCAGCACGTCGCCGTCCGGGACCAGGCGCCCGGCGCCCATGGCGTCGGTGATCTCGGGCATGTTGATGTGGGCTCGCGTCACGGCGATGCTGGGCCGCACGTCCTGGCCGGCGGCAATCTCGTCGGCGAAGACCTCTGCCGGCATGTGGCCCCAGGGGTCGAGCGACACGATCGCGTCCCCGGCCCACTGCGGAAACGGCCCGATGGGCACGGCTGGCGCAGTGTTGGTCAGGTCGGGACGGTGCGCCGGGTCCAACTGCCCGGCCGCCACCGCCAGCGCGCGATACAGCGAATACGCGCCGGCATGGGTGCCGATGGCGTTGCGCCCCGGGGCGGCGTGAAGGGTCGCCACCACCGGGCCACGCAGCTTGGCGTCGGATACGCCCCATGCCAAGGGCCGGACGCCCCGCGCGTTGCGCGGATGCGACGTGAGCACGATCGCGCGCGGCGCGGGCTTTTGCTCATTCGCTGCCTGCAGCGGCGGGGTGGGCAGGTCCATGGTGCGTCCTATGCTGCTGCTGCGCTTCGCCAAGCTTGGGGCGGCGGCACCGGACGGTCAATCCATCGGGTCTGCGCCGTTTGCCGCCGCTCTCACGCATAAAGGTAGCATACGAACTGCTAAGCAGCTCTTCGAAACATAGCCTGCAAACAAACGGTTACAAATACTTGCGCAGCCTTGCCGGCCCATAGACGGAATGGAGCTTGCAGGCCCACTCAGTCCAGCACCGCCGGGTGATCCCCGTCCGCCTTGGCGGCGACCGCAGGCCGGCGCATTAGGAACAGCAGCAGAGCCGCCGGGGCCGTGACCAGCATCATCGCCTTGAAGTCGTCGAGGTAGGCGATGATGGACGCCTGCTGATTGATGATCCCATCCAGGATGGCGGCGCCCTTCGGCGTGCCCGGCGCCAGCAGTTGCGCCACCACCCCCTGCCCGTGCAGCGCCTGGTTGAACGGCGTGATCCCTGCCGCGAGCTCGGCATGGTTGATCTGTATGTTGCGGGCCAGCAGCGCCGACGACGCCGATACGCCCACCGCGCTGCCGACGTTGCGCAGCAGCGACAGTAGAGAGGTCCCGTCCGTCCGCAGCTCCGCCGGTAGCGTCGCGAAAGCGATCACCTGCAATGGGATGAACACGAAACCCAGCCCGGCGCCCTGCACGATGATGATCCAGATCACCCTCGCGCTGTCCACGTCGGGCGTCCAGCCGGTCATGTCCCACAGGCTCCAGGTCAGCAGCACGATCCCCAGCGCCATCAGGCCGCGCGGGTCCACCCGGGATGACAGCCGTCCGGAGATCATCATGGCCGCCATGGTGCCGAAGCCACGCGGCGCCATCACCAGCCCGGCGGTCGCCACCGGATAGTTCGCCAGGGTTTGCAGCCATGGCGCCAGCAGCGCCGACGACGCCAGCAGGATCATGCCGACCGCGAACATCACGGCGAGGCTGGCCGAAAGGTTGCGGTCCCTGAACAGGCGCGGGGCGATGAAGGGCCGCTCCGCCGTCAGCAGGTGAACCACGAACAGATAGATACCCAGCCCGGCCAGCACCGCCTCGATGATGATCTCGCGCGATCCGAACCAGTCCTGGTCTTGTCCCCGGTCAAGCATGAGCTGGAACGCGCCAAGACCTAGGGCCAGAACGCCAAAGCCAAGGAAGTCGAAGCGGTGGCTGCCCTTGCCCTCGGTTTTTGGCAGGAACAGCATCAGCCCGGCCGTCGCCAGCACGCCGAAGGGCAGGTTGACGTAGAACACCCAGCGCCAGTTATACAGGTCGGTCAGGTAGCCGCCCAGGGTCGGCCCTAGGATCGGGCCGACCATCACGCCAACGCCCCACATCGCCATCGCCGATCCGCGCTGCTCCGGCGGGTAGATGTCCAGCATCGTCGCCTGGCTGAGCGGCACCAGCGCCGCGCCGAATATCCCCTGCAACAGGCGGAACGCCACCATCTGCTCCAGCGACTGGGCAATGCCGCACAGCATGGAGGCGGCGGTGAAGCCCACCAGGCACACCAGGAACAACTGCTTGCGCCCGAACCGGGCCGACAGCCAGCCGACCGGCGCGGTGAAGATTGCGGCCGCGACGATGTAGCTGGTCAGCACCCAGGTGATCTGGTCGCTGGTCGCCGAAAGGCTGCCCTGCATGTAGGGCAGCGCCACGTTGGCGATGGTGCTGTCCAGCGCCTGCATCAGCGTTGCAATCATAGCGCATACGGTGATGAGGCCGCGGTTGGGTACGGGGGTCATAAAACTCGCCTTAAACCAAAGCGGCAGTTATCTTCGCCCTCTCCCTCCGGGAGAGGGTCGGGGTGAGGGGGTCTTGCTTGCGGAGCGGGGCACCGCCAGCGCCTACGGCATACGGTCCCGCTTCGGTAACGACCGTGCTTGCCCGCCCCCTCACCCCAACCCTCTCCCGGGGGGAGAGGGAGAAGGAGCGGACGGTGTTGTCAGAACAGGTCGTGCAAGCTGCGCGTGTGCTCCGTGTCAACATCGGCTTCCACGCTCATCCCGGACCGCAGCGGCGGATCGCCTGCGGCGTGGTCAACCTGGATGCGGATCGGGATGCGCTGAACCACCTTGACCCAGTTGCCGCTGCTATTCTGTGCGGGAAGAATGGAGAATTCGCTGCCGCTCGCAGGGGCGATGCTGCCCACGGTGCCGGTCCAGGTCCGTCCGGGGTAGGTGTCCACGGTCACAGCCACCTTGTCCCCAGGGCGCACCCAGGTCAGCTCGGTTTCCTTCGGGTTTGCCTCCACCCAGGCGTGCTCGGACGACACCAGGCCGAACGCCGCGCTGCTGGCCGCCAGGTAGGTGCCCGGCGAGACCGCGTTCACGCCCGTTACCACTCCGTCCATCGGGGCGTGCACCGATGCGTGGTCGAGCTGACGCTGCGCCTCCGCCACCTGGGTCTGCATCTGCTTGTAGGCCGGCATGGTTTCCGGGTCGGCGTTGGCGTCGCCACCCAGCCGGGCCAACTGCACCTGTGCCGCGACCTTCGCGGACTCGTGGGCTTGCTGGTCCGCCTGCAGTTGGAACCGGGCGTCGTCATAGGTGGACCGGGCCACGTCGCCGCGGCTGATCAGCCCGTTGGCGCGGTCGAACCGGGCCTGGTCGGCCTGCACCTGCGCCGCCTTGCTGCCGACGTCCCGCAACATGCGCTCGTAATCGCGCTTCATGGCGTCAAGCTGCAGCCGGGTCTGGTTCAGGTTGGCGTTGGCCGAGTCCAACGCGATGCGGAACTGCCGGTCGTCCAGGCGGAACAGCAGGTCGCCCTTGTGGACGTCCTGGCCCTCATGCACCGGGATTTCAGCGATCAGGCCGGACACGTCGGTCGCCAGGGATACCTTGTCGGCGCGTATGTATGCGTTGTCTATCGAAACGTATCGCCCGCCGTTCACCCAGAACCCGAGCGACCCCGCCCCAACCGCGGCGATGCCGCCCAGCATGAGCAGCGGACGCAGCCAACGCCGGCGGCTGCGCGCCGGGACAACGGGCTTGGCGTCCGCGGAACGCGCCTCGGGAACGTCCCGGGCGGTGGTGACAGCTTGCGACATCAGGCGTTCTCCTCGATGGCGGCCAGCACGGCATCGGCATCTGGGCGGCGGGACAGGGTGGCGCGCATGCGCAGCAGCGCGTCGGTCAGGACGGCGACGGCGGCCGGGTCAACCCGGCTGGTAAGCAGGGCAACCAGGCTCGCCCGCTGCTCCGTCAACTCGTCTAGGATGGGGGCGGCAGCGGGCAGCAGGTGCAGGCGCCAAATCCGGCGGTCTGCCGGGTCGGGCCGGCGCTCCAGCAGACCACTTGCTTGCAGGCGGTCCACCAGGCGGGCGACGGTGATCGGCTCGACTTCCAGGATCTCAGCCAGTTCTTTCTGGGACAGGCCGGGCTGACGCTCCAGCCGGCCAAGGATCACCCAGCCGGCACGCGACATGCCATGCGCCTTGGCGCGGCGGTCGGCCTCGGTCCGCAGCATCCGGCCCACATCGCCCAGCAGTTGCAGCAGGTCTGGTTCATGATGGCTCATGAGCCTTACGATAAGCAGCGTTATGATAAGCTACAAGAGATGTGGGGGCCGGTTTGCGCCGTCCGGCCTTCACGCCCCGGCGAGTTTGGGCGACCTTATGGGATGCCCCTCCGTCAGTCCGCCACGGCCGCGATCAATGCCCTGATCCGCCGCCGCATCCGCCGCCGGGCGCGGGCACGCTATGACCGGCGCCGTGAGCCGGGCATCAGCCCGCGCACCACGGCGCTGATCGTCGCGAGCGCCCTGTTCATGGAACAGCTCGACGGCACGGTGCTGGCGACGGCGCTACCGGAAATGGCGCGCTCCTTCGGGACGGAGGCGGTGCGGCTGAACGTGGCGCTGACCTCCTACCTGCTGGCCCTGGCAGTGTTCATCCCCGCGAGCGGCAAGGTGGCCGACCGGTTCGGCTCCCGCACCGTATTCTGCGGCGCCATCGCGCTGTTCACGCTGGGGTCCATCCTGTGCGGGCAGGCCAATGGGATGGCGACGCTGGTGGCGGCGCGCATCCTGCAGGGGATCGGCGGCGCCATGATGGTGCCGGTGGGACGGCTGGTGCTGCTGCGCTCGGTAACGAAGGCCGAGATGGTGGTGGCCATGACCTGGCTGATGATTCCGGCGCAGCTCGGCCCGCTGCTGGGACCGCCGGTGGGCGGATTCCTGGTGACCTACCTGTCCTGGCGCTGGATTTTCTACATCAACGTGCCCATCGGGGTGCTGGGCATCCTGCTCGCCCTGCGCTTCATCGCCAACGTGCGGGAGCCGGGACGGATCAACTTCGACCTGCCGGGGCTGGTGCTGTCCGGCATCTCCCTGGCCTGCCTGGTCGCCGGGCTGGAGCTCATCAGCCGCGGCGGGGCGTCGCTGGTCCTCGCGGGGGGAGTGCTTGCGGCAGGCATCGTGGCCGGGACTCTGTATGTCCTGCACGCCCGGCGCCATCCGTCGCCGGTGCTGGACCTGCGGCTGATGCGGGTGCCGACCTTTGCGCTGTCGGTGATCGGCGGCGGCCTCAGCCGGGTGGCGGCCGGGGCGATCCCCTTCCTGCTGCCGCTGATGCTGCAATTGGGCTTCGGCATGTCGGCGGCGGCGAGCGGCCTCATCACCTTCGGTGGCAGCCTGGGGTCCATGCTGATGCGCTTCGTGGCGCGTCCGGTGCTGCACCGCTGGGGGTTCCGCAACACGATGATCTGGAACGGGCTGATCGCCTCGGGCCTGCTGGGAACGCTGGCGCTGATGCGGCCGGGCTGGCCGCCGGCGGCCATCCTGGGGCTGCTGATGGTGGGCGGGTTCTTCCAGTCGCTGCAGTTCACCGCCTACAACACCATCGCCTACGCCGACATCCCGCGGGACCGCATGAGTGCTGCGACCAGCTTCTACACGACGTTCCAGCAGGTCAACCTGACGCTGGGCATCTGCGTGGCGGCGGGGGCGCTGGCCGGGTCGGTGCTGGTGACCGGCCATGCCACGGCGCAGGTGTCGGATTACAGTGTGGCGTTCCTGGTGGTGGCCTGCGTGTCGCTGCTGGCCTCGCCCACCTGCACCCGGCTGGCGCTGGATGCTGGCGATGAGTTGTCGGGGCGGTCGCCTGTGGAGCGGCAGGCATAGCATGGGTTCCGGCTGCCGGTCGGTCGGCGGCGACAGGCTCGGCGCTTGCGGGCAGGCATCGCCGCACTTGTCAGGTCCGTTTACATATTGGATGCTTCGATCCACAGCAACAACAAGCCGTGCGTCAGGCACGGAGCAGGGGGATCAGTCCATGGCCATACTCGGCACGCGTCGGCAGGTGATCGGCGGGATGGGCGCAGCGGCCCTGGCGGGCAGCGCGGCCCGCGCCCAGGGCACGCCGGCATCGCCGCTGACCCTCAGCATCGTGGACGTGGCCGGCAACCTTGCCCTGACCCGTCCGGCGTTCGAGGCCTACCGCCGCAAGAACCCCAAGCTGGTCGGGCGCATCGTCTACAGCCAGGCCCCGGCGCCGGAACTGCCGGGCAAGCTGCGGGCGCAGCAGGCGGCAGGGCGGGTGGACGTGGATATGGTGCTGACCGGCACCGATGCCCTGGCGGCCGGGACACAGACCGGCGTGTGGGAGGGCATGGCGCCGCATATGGCCAAGCTGCCCGACCTTAAATCCATCCTGCTGCCGGGCGCCTTGCCGATGCAGGCGTTGGCACAGGACCAGGCCATCATCTGCTCGTACTGCCCAGCGGGGCCGCTGCTGGAATACCTGCCGGACCGCGTGAAGCAGGTTCCCACCACGGCGGAGGAGCTGCTGGCCTACACCCGCGCCAATTCCGGACGCTTCATCTACGCCCGCCCGGCCAACTCCGGCCCGGGACGCGCCTTCCTGATGGGCCTGCCCTACATCCTGGGGGACGCCAACCCGAAGGACCCGGTGAATGGCTGGGACAAGACCTGGGCCTACCTGACCGCCCTGGGCGAGAATATCGAATACTATCCCAGCGGCACCGGCGCCACGATGAAGGAGTTTGGCGAGGGCAGCCGCGACATGACCGTCACCATCACCGGCTGGGACATCAATCCCCGCGCCCTCGGGACGGTGCCGAAGGCGGCGATGGTCGGGACACTCAAGGGTTTTCACTTCGTCAACGATGCGCACTACATGGCGCTGCCCAAGGGGCTGGCGGCGGATCGGCAGGGGGTGCTGCTGGACCTGATGGCCTTTCTTTTGAGCAAAGAAGCGCAGGCCTTCACCTACGACGCCGGCTACTTCTATCCCGGCCCGGCCGTCCGCGACGTGCCGGTCGGCATGGCGCCGCAGGAAAGCCAGGACACGCTGCGCGAGTTCGGCCGCGACTTCTATGACAAGCTGATCGCCGACACCCCGAATGAAACGCCGCTGGACGCCGGCCCGATGGTGCAGGCGTTCCGCCGCTGGGACGAGCAGGTCGGCGCCAAAGCCAGCAAATAGCCCGGCGCCTCCGTATGCCCGACGCCTCCCTGCCCGATCCCTCCCAGCCCGGCGCCGCTCAGCCCAGCGCCCCCTTGGCCGACGCCTCCCTGGCCGGCGGCGAGCTGGTCCTGGTGCCGGGCCGTCGGCAGCGGCTGGGGGACCAGCTTTACGGCCAGATCCTGGACCACATCCTGTCTGGACGGCTGCCGGAGGGCAGCCGGCTGCCGCCGGAGCAGGAGCTTTCGGGCATGTTCGGCGTGTCTCGCCCGGTGGTGCGGCAGGCGTTGACCCGGCTGAACGTTGACGGGCTGCTGCGCACGCGGCAGGGCGCAGGCACCTATGTGCTTGCTCGCCCGTCCGAGCGGCTCGGCGCCTTTGCCAGCAGCGGCGACGTGCCGGCCCTGATGCGCTGCATCGAGGCGCGGCTGCCGTTGGAGGCCGCCGCCGCCCGTCTGGCCGCCGAGCGCCGCACGCCGGAACAGTTGGACCGGATCGCCGCGGCGCACGACGCCTTCGCCAACGCGGCCGAGGCGGGCGGCATGACGCCGGATGCCGATTACGCCTTCCACGGCGCGGTCGCCGCGGCCAGCGGCAACGAGTATTTCCCGGCCTTGCTGCACGGGCTGCACGGCGTGCTGCTGCGCTTCATGGGCGTGGCGCTCGGCCTGACCCGGACCGGCAGCAAGGAGCGGGCAGCAGTCGTGGTGCAGGAGCACGCGCAGATCGTGGAGGCGATCCGGCTGGGCGACGCCGAGATGGCGGGATTGGCGATGCAGGTCCACGTCGGCCAAGCCCGCCGCCGCGTAATGGACCGCACGCAAACCCCTTGACGCTGCTCCCTCTCCCTTTGGGAGAGGGTTGGGGTGAGGGGGTCTTGCGTGCCCACCCGGAAGCCGTCGGTGCATCGGGCGCCACGCCCCGAGTTGGCGGACGCCGTGCTTGCCCACCCCCTCACCCCGACCCTCTCCCGGAGGGAGAGGGAGCTGCTACCTCCGGCACGCATCCTGTCATCATAGTTGACAAATCCGCTCCATCCCGGCGTCATGCTGCAAACGCCCGGAGCAACAGCCGGGGCAGGGGAGGGGCGCATGGCAGGCGCAAACGACTTCGAAGCGCTGCATCTGGACCGGCTGACCCGGCGCTTCCACACCCACACAGCGCTTGACGCCCTGAACCTCACCGTCCGCCGGGGGGAGTTCATCGCGCTGCTGGGACCGTCGGGTTGCGGCAAGTCCACCGCGCTGAACTGCATCGCCGGGCTGCTGCCGCTGTCGTCCGGCGAGATCAGGCTGGACGACCGGCGCATAGACACTTTACCGCCGGAGGCGCGCGGCTTCGGCATGGTGTTCCAGAACTATGCGCTGTTCCCGCACATGACGGTCCGCCGCAACATCGGCTTCGGCCTGCTGATGCGCGGGCTGCCCAAGGCCGCCATACGTGCGGAGGTGGAGCAGGCGCTGGCGCTGGTGCAGTTGCAGGCGCACGGCGACAAGCTGCCGGGGCAGCTTTCGGGCGGGCAGCAGCAGCGGATCGCCATCGCCCGCGCCGTCGCGGTCAACCCGCCGCTGATCCTGATGGACGAACCCTTGTCCAACCTGGACGCCAAGCTGCGGCTGGAGATGCGGCACGAGATACGCCGCATCCACCACCAGGTCCGCCGCAGCACGATCTACGTCACCCACGACCAGGAGGAAGCGCTGGCGCTCGCCGACCGCATCGTGGTGATGCAGGACGGCCTGGTGCAGCAGATCGGTACGCCGCAGGAGCTGTATGCCCGGCCGCTGAACCTGAACGTGGCGCGCTTTATGGGCTACCGCAACATCCTGCACTTCGACGACGCGGTTCCGGCGCAGGGCGGGCTGGTGCGGCTGCACCGGGGCGGAGCGTCCATCTTGGCCACCTTGCAGGCCGGCGCGTCCGCCGGGCCGGTGACGGTTGCGATACGCCCGAACGACATTGGGGCCGGAGAGGGGTCGAACGGCATCGAGGGCCGGGTGACGGAGGCCGAGTACTGCGGCGCCGACTATTTGGTGGACGTCGAAACCGCCTTCGGCCTGCTGCATGCCGCCGTGCATCAGCCGGTCCGGATCGGCGAGACCCTGCGCCTGGTGCTGCCGCCCGACCGGGTGCTGGCCTATGCCGGGGCGCCGGCCGCGCAGCCCGCCGCCTTGGCGGCGGAGTAGACGGGTGTCCGCAACCGTCGCAGACGCCGGTCCTGCCGCGGCGAGCGCGCCGGGTGTTCGCCTGGGGGCGGCGCCTCTGCTGCTGGCGCCCGGCGTCCTGCTGGTGGTCCTGCTATTCCTATATCCCGCCTTCTATGGCCTCGTGCTGTCGTTCCGGCCGATGCAGGGCGGGATGTGGAGCAACTACCAGCACTTCTTCACCACGCCTCGGCTGTTCGGCACCATCCTGACGACGCTCGGCATCGCGCTGCCTGCGACGCTCATCAACGTCGGCCTGGCGCTGCCGGTCGCCTACCGGCTGCGCAACCCATGGCGGCACCGGCGGCTGCTGACGACGATCCTGGTGGTGCCGATCACGCTGGGCACTGTGCTGGTGGCGGATGGGCTGCTGTCCTACCTGGGGCCGCAGGGCTGGTTCAACCGGGTGCTGCTGTCGCTGCATCTGGTGTCGGTTCCGGTGCGGCTGGTGCACAACTACTGGGGCGTGCTGATGTCCCTGGTGATCGTCGGCTTCCCCTTCGCATTCCTGCTGCTGCTGTCGTTTGTGACCGGCATTGACCCCTCGCTGGCGCGGGCGGCTGCGACCCTGGGGGCGCCGCCCAGCGCTCAGTTCCGCTACATCGCGCTGCCGTTGCTAACGCCGGGGCTGGCGATGACCTTCGCGCTTTGCTTCGTGCAGGCCTTTGCGGTGTTTCCGTCCGCAGTGCTGGTGGGGGCGCCGTCGGGGCAGACCTACGTGATCTCGATTGCGGCTTACGAGGCGGCGTTCGAGCAGTTCGACGCCTCGCTCGGCAGCACGATCGCGCTCATCATGGGGCTGGTGCAGTTGGCGGTGGTCGGTGCGGTGCTGGGACTGCGGGGCCTGGCGTATCGTGGGCCCGCCGGGGGCGGCAAGGGATGAGGGACCTGCGCGCTCGTATCTGGGGCACGGCCATCTGGCTGGTCATGGGCTTCGTGCTGCTGAATATCGCCGGGCTGATCGCGGCGGTGGTGGTCAATTCGCTGGGCACGCGCTGGTTCGGCACCTGGTTCCCCGCGGGGCTAACGACCCGGTGGTATGCCGGCGCGTGGGATGAGTTCGCGCTGCCGGACGTCCTGCTCACCACGATGGAGGTGGTGTTCGCTGTCGTGCTGATCTCCGCCGCGATCGGCGTGCCGGCGGCGTATGTCCTGGCTCGGACCAACTTCCCCGGCAAGTCCGCGGTTGTGCTGCTGTTCCTGCTGCCGCTGATCGTGCCGTCCATCACCTACGGCATCCCGCTGGCGACGGTGCTGTATCAGATGGGCCTGGGTGGCACGCTGTGGGGCGTCATCCTGGCCAACCTGGTGCCGTCGGTGCCCTTCGTGATCCTGACGATGACGCCGTTCATCGAGCAGCTTGATCCCCGGCTGGAGGCTGCGGCGCGGGTGTTCGGCGCGCGGACGCCCAGCCTGTTCCGGCACATCCTGGTGCCGATGCTGGCGCCGGGCATCCTGGCGGCGTCGCTGCTCGTGCTGGTGCGGACGATTGGTATGTTCGAGCTGACGTTCCTGACCGCCGGGCCGGACAGCCAGACGTTGGTGGTGGCGCTGTATTATGCAGCTTTCGCGCCGGGGATACGGGCGGGTCAGTCGGTGGATGCGATGGCGGTGGTCTATATGGCGGTCACGCTGTTCTGGCTCGTGGTGGCGTTGCGCTTCATTGACCCGACGGCGATCGTTGGGCGGGGACGGGCTGCGGGGTAACGGGCCAGGACGCAGTGCTAGCGTTCACTTGCGCAGCATCGCTGGTTGCGGCACCCGGACGCGTTGATTTGCGCCTGTGTTGCCCGTTGCTTAACGTGGCTGCAACCGGCTGCACGACGGGCAGCGGACCTAAGCGGGAGGCGACATTGGACGGCACGAAGCAAGCTGCGTTGCGCGGCATTATCGCCAACGCCGGAGGCGTGCTCTGCCGTCCCGCGGAGCACACATCGTCTGCCGTCTGGTCTAGGCTGGACCATCGCTTCCTGAACAACGCGGATGGAGGCAACCGCTCCAACCCCCCAGGCCAGTCGCAACCGTAGATGGACGCACAGTTGCAAGGCCGGCTCGCCCTGGTCGTCGGAGGCTCCGGCGGCATTGGCGCGGCCACGGCGCGGCTGCTGGCTGAGGCCGGTGCGCGCGTCGCCATTACCCATACGCCGCGCTCGGCGGACGCCGCCGCGGCGTTGGCCGCCGGGCTGCCCGGCGGCGGGCACCTGGCGTACTTGGCCTACGTCGCCGACACGGCATCGTTGCGGGCGCTCCACGGCCACCTGCGGGAGCAATGGGGCGAGGCGCTGCACATCCTGGTCAACGCCGCCGGCTTCACCAAGCCGGTGCCGCATGCCGATCTGGACGCGTTGGACGATGCGCTGATTGACCGCATGTTCGCCGTGAACTGGCGCGGCCAGTTCGCCGCCATACGCACCTTCGCGCCGATGCTGCAGGCGTCCGGGGATGGGCTGATCGTCAGCATCTCCAGCATCGCCGGGCAGACCGGCACAGGCAGCAGTATCGCCTACTGCGCGACGAAGGCCGGCATAGACGTGATGACGAAAAGCCTCGCCCGTGCGCTGGCGCCCACGGTCCGGGTGCTGGGTGTGGCGCCGGGCGTGGTGGACACCGGCTTCGTGCCCGGACGCGGCGCGGAGTTCAACGCCAAGACCGCCGCCAGCACGCCGCTGCGCCGGGTCGCTACGGCGGATGACGTGGCCCAGGCCGTGCTCGCCTGCGCCACCACGTTGCGCTTCTCGACTGGTACGACCCTGGTTGTGGATGGCGGGCGGTCGCTGTAGGCCCGCTTGCCTGACCCAAGAGTTTCAGGAGACCATTCTTGTCCGCAGCCCTGCAGACTGCCCCAGCCGGCCCCCGCTCGCTCCGCGTCCGTGAGAAGGCGGCTGATGCCGCCGCCCTGCCGCACGCCGTCCTGGCCGAGCCCGCCAGCCCACCCGTGCCCGGCCCCGGCCAGGCGCTGGTCGAGGTGCGCGCTGCCGGCGTGAACCCGTCCGACGTGAAGGCGGTGCTGGGCGCCATGCCACACGCGGTCTGGCCGCGCACGCCGGGGCGCGACTATGCCAGCGTCGTGGTGGACGGCCCGGCGGAGTGGATCGGCAAAGAGGTCTGGGGCTCCGGCGGCGAGCTGGGCATCCGCCGCGACGGCACCCATGCGACGCACCTGCTGCTGGACGCCGCGGACCTGCGGGAAAAGCCGGGTGCCATCACGCTGGCGGAGGCTGGCGCGGTCGGCGTGCCGTTCGTGACGGCATGGGAAGGGCTGCGGGAGGCCGGGTCCGTGCAAGCAGGCGATGTCGTGCTGGTACTGGGCGCCAACGGCAAGGTCGGCCAGGCCGCCATCCAGATTGCCGCGATGGCCGGCGCCCGGGTGTTCGGCGTTGAGCGTACGCCGGGGTCGTACCGGGGCCATGCGGCTGGTGAGATCACGATGCTGTCCGCCGCCGGCGACATCGCGCAGCAGGTGCGGGACGCGACCGGCGGGCACGGGGCGGACATCGTTTACAACACGGTCGGCTCGCCTTACTTCGAGGCTGCGAACCTTGCGATGGCCGTGCGCGGGCGGCAGATCCTGATCGCCACGATCGAGCGTGCGGTGCCGTTCGACATCTTCGCCTTCTACCGCGGGCGGCACCGCTACGTCGGCCTGGACACGCTGGCGCTGAACAGCGGCGACTGCGCCGGCATCCTCGACGCGCTGCGCCCAGGTTTCGAAAGCGGGGCGCTGCGGCCGTTCCCCGTGCTGCCGGCTAACATCTATGGACTGGACCGGGCTGTCGCCGCTTACCAGGCGGTCCTGGGCGGCACGCCGAACCGCATCGTGCTGGCGCCAGGCGGCGCGGCATGAACGTCACCCGGTTCGCGCAGGCGCCGGTCTATCAGGCACCGGGCCATATGGACATGCAGATGGTCCGGCTGCAAGGACGGGAGGCCGGGCCGGCTGACGTGATGTGGGTCGGCGTTTCGCACATCATGCCCGGCGGCGGCACCACGCTCGACACCTCCGCGCAGGAGAAGATGTATGTCGTGCTGGAGGGCGAGGTGACGGTGTCGAACGGGACGGAGGAGGTCGCGCTCCGCCGCTGGGCTTCCTGCCGCATCGCGGGCGGCGAGGGCCGGCAGCTCAGCAACCGCACCGATCAGCCTGCCACCATCCTGCTCGCGATGCCGCTCGCCTGACGCCACCCGTGCCGGGCGGCTTCACCGCTTCCGTGGCGGACCCAACGCCGCCAGCAGCGCCGGCACGAACAGCAGCGTAGTCAGCAGGGTGCAGCCCAGGCTGAGCAGCAGCAGCCGCCCCATGCTGGCGGTTCCAGGATGGTGCGACAGCGCGAGCGACCCGAACGCCGTCGCCGTCGTCAGTGCCGAGAACAGCACTGCCCGCGCCGTCGCCGATCCCAGCGGCGCCTCTCGCCCGGCCCGCCAGTTCATCACGAAGTAGATGTTGAACGACACGCCCACGCCCAGCAGCAGGGGGAGTGCGATGATGTTGGCGAAGTTCAGCGGCAGCGGCAGCAGCACCGCCGCCAGCACCGTGAGCAGGGACGACAGCACCAGAGGCACTATGACCAGCGCCACATCCACGATCCGGCGGAGCGCGACCACGAGGATCACGGCGATAGCTGCCAGAGCGAGCGCCGCGGCGGTACGGAATGCGCCCACAACCGTGTCGGCCGATTCCGTGATCGTGATGGCCGCCCCGCCCGCGTCCGGCGCCACCGTACGCACCTGCGCCACGAAGTCGTGCAGCCCGGTGCTGCTCATTGCCGCACGCTTCGGCACCACCTGCAGCTTCGCCCGTCCGTCCGGCAGCACCCAGTCCCGAAGAATATCCGCCGGCACGTCGGCCAACGTAGTCGGCGCCGCTTGCAGCACCGCGCCCAACCGGTCGAGCTGCAGCGGCAGAAAGCGCGTCAGCGCGGCGTCGGCGGCCAGCAGCACCGGGTCGGACGCGGCGGCCAGGGCCTGCAAGTCGCCACTGATCGCGGCTAGCGTGCTGCCCGGCGGGATTTGGTCACGCACGGCCAGCAGTGCCGCGGATGCCTCCTGAGCCGCCCGACGCAACTCAGGCGCTGTCGGGCGCGGCCCAGCCGGACGCGCTTCCAGCGTCGGGCCGAGCAGTGTCGCAGCGTCGGCGACCAGCGGCAGCTTCGCCGCCTGGTCCGCCGGCACGAAGCTGTTGGCGGTGATCACGCTGTCCACTAGGGACAGGTGGCCCAGCCGCTCCGCCAACGCGCCGGCATCGGCGGCGGAGGGGACCAGGATGTCTATCGTGTAAGGGTTGGCGACGGGATCATCTATCAGGTCGTGCAGGGTGCGGACGGCCTCGGTCGTCTGGTCCTTGGTGTTCAGCGGGTCGCTGTCGAAGGCCAGGAGCGGCAGCCACAGCAGCCCTGCCACGCCGAACACCACGAAAACGCCCAGTACCAGCCGGTGCTGCCGTACGATGGGCTCGTCCAGCCGGGCCAGCCACGCCAGTCCGGCCTCCGTCACGCCGTCCGGCGGCTGGAACAGGGTGATCAGCGCCGGCAGTACCGTCATCGTGCAGGCGAAGGCGATCAGCATCCCGCCGCCGGCGATCAGCCCCAACTGCGCCACGCCGACGAAGCTGGTCGGCGTGAAGGCGAGGAACCCCGCCGCACTCGCAACCGCCGCCACCGTCACCTGCGGCCCGGCATACCGGACCGTCGCCACCAGCGCGGCAGGGGTGCCTGAGGCGTGCAGCCGTTCCCCGCGGAACCGCACGCTGAGCTGGATGCCGAAATCCACGGCGATGCCGACGAACAGCACGGCGAAGGCGACCGACACCAGGTTCAGCGTGCCGACCGCCAGCGCCGCGAACCCGGTGGTCAGCAGCAGGCCCAGCACCAGCGTCAGCAGCACCGGCACGATCAGCCGCCAGGTCCGCACCGCCAGCCACAGCAGCACGCCCACGAGCACCGCGCTGCCGAGCAGGCCGTTGACCGCGCCGTTGGCGATGGTGGCGAATTCCTCGTCCTCCAGCGCGACCGATCCGGTCAGCCGCACGTGAGCGCGGCCGGCCCTGACGAACTCCAGCTTGGCGGCGGCGGCGCGTATGGCCTGGCTTGCCGCGGCGCCGGGCTGCAGTGCGCCGTAGTCCAGCCGCGGCTGGGTCAGCACGAAATGATAGGCGCCACCCATGTCCGCCACTGAGCCGGCCAATAGGCGCTCCCACGACATCGGCTTGGCCCGGCCCGCCGCGGCCTCGGACAAGGCGGCGTGGAAGCCTTTGAGCGACGGCTCGAACGGGGTCAGGTTGGCTTGGCCGGCCTTGATGCCCTCGGCGATCAGGCCCAGCGCGCTGAGCAGCCCGCGCAGGCTGGGATCGGCGGCAAGCTGGCCCAGGAAGGGCTGGGCGTCCACGGTCTGATCCAACAAGGTGCCGAGCGGCTCAGCATCCAGGAACAGCAGGCCGTTGCGCTCCAGGTAGGGCGAGGCGTCGGGGCGGCGGACCTCCTTGAAGTGTTGGGTGTCCAGCTTCAGCGCGTCGGCCAGCGCCGCCGCTGTCGCTTCGGACTCTTCGGGCGTGGCGCTGTCAACGACGGCCACCAGCAGATCCTCGTTCTGCGGGAAGGCCTGCGACATGATGACCGCCTCCTGCCGCCAAGGCAGGCTGGCAGAGAACAGCGATCCGGTGTCAGTCGAAACGCCGAGGCGTGCCGCGGCCAGCCAGGCGGAGCCGGCGGCCAGCACGAGCGCCAGCAACGCCACCCATCCAGCCCGGCGCACGCATGCGGCTGCTAGGCGCGCGAGAAGGAGGCTGCGCATCTTTAGGTCCGCACCAGCCGCGGACTGGTCAGCATGTGGTGGCCCGGACCCTCGGTCGTGCCGCGATGGGCGGGCCGGCCCTCTGCGGGACAAAAACCAGTGGCCATCCACCCTGACCGTTTTTCCCGTCATGGCGAGGCGCACAGCGTCGCGGCAACCCAGAGACGGCAAGGACCGTGCTGGCGGCCCCTGGATTGCCACGCCGCAAGGGCGGCTCGCAATGACGGTGCAGTTGCGGGGGGGGCAGGGCAGATGGCTGTTGGTATGAGGCCAAGCAGAGTTCCAGCGGCTGGTCGTCCGGGATGCTACAGTTGTTCATTCCACGCAGCCTACATCATCCGCGCGCCGCTGCTGACCCCTGGACCGCTCACGACTTCATGCGGCGGCTATCCCGTCGTGGCCCATGTCCCGTCCAAGGCGGCGAACTTGGCATCCTGCACGGTCAGCAGCCGGTATGCCGGGTCTGGCACGCGCCTCGTGCGCGGGTCGAATGCGACATGGCCGTAGATCACGCTCGGCACGTCCCTGATGGCGAGCAGCCCTTCCTGCATCGCCTGCCGCGTGGTCCCGTACTGGTAGCACAGGGCGGCGAACAGCACCATCGCGTCATAGGCCCCGGCGCTGAAGCTGTCCGGCTCCTGGCTGTACTTGGCGCGGTAGCGGCGGACGAAGTCCTGCGCTTCCGGCCGGGGGTCGCCGGGGAAGAAGGTGGTCATGACGTGGACGCCTTCCACGCCCGCGCCGCCCAGCTCGATGAACCCCGGCAGGTGATTGCCGGTGCCGGCGAGGACCGGGAACGACAAGCCGGCGTCCTTGGCCTGGCGGCAGATCAGCGCGCCGTCGGCGTAGTAGGACAAAAGGACAAGCCCGTCCGGCTTGCTGTCGCGGATGCGGGCCAGGGTGGGGCGGAAGTCCGGCTCGGCGGGCAAGTAGCCCTCGGCCATCGCTACCTCCATGCCTAGGGTGGGTGCAGCCTTCAGGAAGGCGTCCTTGGCGATGCGGCCCCAGTCGGTGTTCCGGTGCAGCAGCGCCGGGCGCTTGAAGCCGAGCTGGGCGGCGTAGGCAGCGAGTTGCGGCTGCTCTTGCGCCTGGCTGGGCGCGCTGGACCACATGCGGTCTCCGCCTGCAGTGAAGTCGGGGTGCGAATTGGTGAAGCCGAACTGCACCAGCCCCGCGCGCTGATAGACCGGCGACGCTGCCATGGAGGCAGGGGAGGAGAAGTCGCCGAACTCGATGATGACCTGCGGGTTCGCCACCAGATGCTCCGCGACGGTGACGGACTGGCGCGGGTCGGATTGACTGTCCTGGAAGTCGTAGGCGAGGGGCCGGGCCTTTTTGCCACCATCGCCGGTCCCTGGGCTGTTGATGCTGTCCAGCGCGAGGTCGAAGCCACGCTGCCATTGGGTGCCATACTGGGCGTTTTGCCCAGTGAGCGGGCCGCTGACGCCGGCCAGGATGGGTTCGGCGGCGTGTGCGGCGGTCCATCGCAGGACGGGCAGCGCGGCGGTCGCGATGAGCAGGGAGCGGCGGCTGAGGGGCACGGCGTCCTCCGGGAAGGCTATACCGGTTTGCGTCCAAATTGGACGCAAACCGGTATAGCTTTTTTGCTTGCGAGCAGAAACTTACAGTTTCAGGTCCGGTTGGTCCGCGCCCACGCCTGACTGCGATCTGCTCTACGGGCGGGAGTGGTGCGGTTCGGCGAGGCATGGCGCGGCACTTAACCGTGACAAGCGGCGTGGCATGATTTGGGCTGGCAGCCCTACGCCGGAACGCGCGCCAAAGACCAGATTTGGATGTTCACCTTTAGCTCCGCAGAGGAGCAGGCCTGCGTTGGCCGGCGTTTTACGACCTCAGCACGACCTTTGGTCCAGAACCCTCATCGAAGTCGAAACTTTCACCGGAATGGCACCGAGATGTCACCAAACGTGCGTTGATCGCGGATGGCTGCCTGTTAACCAGAGCTGACAAAATACCGGCGAGTTCGGCGAGGTTGCTAAACCACTAACACGACACTGCCGCCGCCCTCATGCGTTGAACATAGGAAGCAGCAACATGGTTTGGAACGCTACCATAATTCGTCTTGTCCGCGCAACGGCGGTCGCTGCGGCGGCCATTGCCTCGATTTCGGCGGGCGCACGCGCAACTACCGTTGACCTTTCGTGGTCTGGCGTCAACGGCTACTCCGCCGTCGGCAGCTTCACCTATGATGGGGCCAGCGCCCCTGCCGTGATCACCGAGAGCGGCGCAGGAGCGACCAAGACCATACAGTCGTTTTTCATTACGTTCTTTGATCCGGCGCACACCGTCCTTGAGTCCGGCAGCGCCGTCATTGCCGGTGTCTCGTCTGACCGTTTCTTCCAACTGACATTCAACACTCTCACCAGCGCGGTGTCGGTCCTCGATGGGGATGTCGGCGGAGCATACATCTATTTCCTGACCGACCTGCGCACGCCGACCGGCTCGGTCGTGCCCGCGGGCACGACTGGCTTCAACTTCTTCGACCGGCGTACGGCCAATGCTGCCCTCGATACCGCGACGAGCATAAGTGCGGTTATCGAAGCCGCGCAGCCCGTGCCGGAGCCTGCAGCGATGGTGCTGGTGACGACGGCCTTCATATCGCTCATGGCCTTCAAGCGCCGGATCGGCTGACGCTGGCTTCGTCGCTGGACCGCCTGCCTTGCAGGCGGTCAGCACCGGCGGTTTCTGCTGCAGGGCGGCCCTCTCCCTACCCAGCCGTGTCCGACGGGCATTGTGTCAATCGGCAAGAGTTTTGACCGGCTGCGGATCACCGCGCGTAGGGCGGGTAAGTGAGGCGCCTCCCGCCCGGACCCGGCACCGTGGTGCGGCGGGTGGCGCTGCGCTTACCCGCCCTACGCCGTTGCAACGGTCAAGAGTTCCGCCAACTGGTTTTAATGCGGGCTTGGGCACGGAATGCTCGCTGAACAGTGAAGCCGGCCCATGCGCCATCGGGCCGTCATTGCGTCATGCCGACATTGAGTCTGCCTCACGCCGTGGCCATCCCTAACGCCTCCGAGTGCAGCAGACCCGTCCGGCTGCCGACGCCAAAGTAGTCCGCTCGTGCCGGGCCGTCCGGGTCCAAGGACACGATGGCGTAGCCGTGGTCGTAGGTCACGCCGTCATCGCCCAGCCGGGGCGGCAGCAGCGCAGGCGCCGAGCGCAGTTCCGGCAGGGGCGCGTAGGGCCGGTCGGCCACGAACATCGGGATCGCGCCGCAGCCGATGCATCGCCCCCGCTCCAGGCCGGCGAACGGCGCGTATAGCGCCAGGGTGTGCTCGTGACCCCAGAACCAGGCCGCAACTCGCCCCGCCGCGTCGAAGCGGCGGAAGCTTGCTAGCAGATGGGGGTTCCAGCCGTCCGGCCCGCCAGGTCCGATGCGGGCCGAGGCGGAGAACAGGGGATGGTGCGACAGCAGCACGGTCTGACCGGGGAACTCGCCGATACGGGCGGCCACCCAGCTTTCCTCGGCAGGCTCCAGGAAGGTCAGGGGATGACGCTCGAACGGGTCGTAGGCGTGCAGTCCCGTGTCCATTGCGATGAACTGCCAGCGGCGGTTGGCGCTGCGCAGGCAGAAGTAGCTGGCGGGCTGCCGCCAGGGGCCGTCGTTCAGGCGCCCGATCAGGCCGTAGTAGCCCTCTCCGCCGCTATACATGTCGTGGTTGCCGGACAGGGTGAAGACCGGGACCTGCTGCCTCGCCCGGTCGAGCGCCAGGTCCATTGGATGGCGGAAGTTGTCCTCACACTCGGCGGCGGTGCCGGCATAGTAGATATCGCCGAGGTGGATGACGATATCGGGCTGATGCCGTGCCAGGTCCTGCAGCACCGCGGTGGCCGTTCGGCGTCCGGTGCCCCAGTCGCTCAGCAGTGCGATGCGGGCGTTGTCCGCGATCTCGATGACGTTGGGTCCGGCTGCTTCGGGCGGGATGTAGGGGATGCGGCGCCGCTGGCCGTCGCGGCCGAAGTAGCCGAGGTAGCTGAGCAGCGTGCCGGCCCAGCGCGGGTCGCAGCGGCTGCCGGCGAGAGCGTCCTCCAGGCGGGTGCGATCCGCCGGGCTGCCGCCTAGTTCCGCCCGCAGCAGATCCAGGCCGAGCCGCGCGCAGGTCCATGCCTCCGGCCGGATGTCCGAGGGTCCGCCGGGCGGCACTGCCAGGCCAGCCGCATCGAGCGAGGCGACGGCGGCGGCGGCGCGTTGCAGGTCCGGCATCGGGGCGGCGCCGGCTGGCCGTAGGGAGTCGGCAGCCGCGGCCTGGAAAATGGACAGGCGGTGGTCGCGGAAGGTGCGGAAGGGATTGGGCAGCATGCTGCGGGCCTCTCAGCCGCGGCCTGGCGCGGGCGGGGTCGGGCGCATCATGTGCAAATCCGGCGGCAGGACGCGTGCGGAGTGCCCGGCAATGCTGGTCAGCCTGCTTCCTCCATGAAGGCTTTTGCCGCGTCGGCGTAGTCGGGGTGCCAGCGGGACAGGGGCGGGCGGTTCTCGACGATGTCGCCGGCGGCCCACAGGATGCGGCGCTCGTCGAGCGCGCGGGGCACGTCGTTGTCTGGGCACAGGATGTAGAAGTCGCCGGCGTCTAGGCGTTCCAGCATGAAGTCCGCGACCTGGTCCGGCGTCCAGGCGGCGTCTGGCTTCTCGGTCCGCCCGTTGGCCGTCAACGGCGTGAACACGAAGCCGGGGATCAGCAGGTGGGCGCTGACCCTGCAGCCTGGCGTGCTGCGCAGCTCGTGCTGTAGGGCCTCGGTAAACGCCTTTACGCCGGCCTTGGCCACGTTGTAGGCGGGGTCGCCGGGCGGGGTGGTTATGCCCTGCTTGGAGCCGGTGTTTATGATCAGGCCTGGACGGTTCCGGGCCATCATGCCCGGTGCGAAGGTGCGGGCGCCGTGGATGATGCCCCACAGGTTGGTGGCGATCACGCGGTTCCAGGCGTCGGCGGGGCCGAACAGGGAGCTGCCGGGCTGGATGCCGGCGTTGTTCATCAGCACGTCGGTGCCGCCGAAGCGGTCGCGGACGGATGCCTCCAGGTGCTCGACGGCCTCGGCACGGCTGACGTCGGTGGAGGCGGCCATGATGTCGGCGGCCCCGCCGGGGGCTGCGGCGGAGAGGGCGTCGGCGGCCTTCACGAGGGACTCGCCGCCGAGGTCGGCGATGCAGACGCGCAGGCCCAAGCGGGCGAAGCGCATCGCCGCGGCGAGGCCGATCCCGGATGCGCCGCCGGTGATGACGGCGACGGCGCCGGGCGTGATGGCGGGGTGGGACATGCGGGTTCCTCCTGGTGCCCAGGCATTGTAAGCCGTTGCCGGGGGTCCGCCAGGGTCTGATCCGCCGGGCCGTCCCAGCATCTTCTAGGAGGCTTCATGGACTTTACCGGCAAGCGCGTCATCGTCATGGGCGGCAGCCGCGGTATCGGCCGCTCCATCGCGCTGGGGTTTGCGGCGGCTGGCGCGGGGGTTTCGATCTGCGCGCGCGTCGCCGGGCCGCTTGAGGCGGCGCGGCGGGAGATTGAGGCGCTGGGCGTCGCGGCGCACAGCGCGCCGGTGGACCTGACCGACGCCGAGGCCATTGCGCAGTATGTGCCTGCGGCGGCGGCGGCGCTGGGTGGGCTGGACGTGCTGGTGAACAATGCGTCGGGCTTTGGGCAGACAGATGACGAGGCGGGGTGGGCGGCGTCGCTGGCGGTGGATGTGATGGCGGTGGTGCGCGGCAGCCATGCGGCGATCCCGCTGCTGGGCGCGGGCGGGAGCATCATTAATATCGCCTCGATCTCGGCGCTGCGTGCCACGTCGCGCTCGGCCCCGTATGGCGCGGTGAAGGCGGCGGTGATGCACTATACGGCCAGCCAGGCGAAGATGCTGGCGGGGCGCGGCATCCGGGTGAATTGCGTGGCGCCTGGGTCGGTCGAGTTCCCGGGGGGCACCTGGGAGCGGCGGCGGACGGAGGACCCGGGGCTGTATAACGCCACCCTGGCGCAGATACCGTTCGGCCGGATGGGCAAGCCGGAGGAGATCGCCAGCGTCGTGCTGTTCCTGGCGTCGCCGGGGGCAAGCTGGGTGACGGGGCAGAGCATCGTCGTGGACGGCGGGCAGCTTATTGGGCCGTAGCCGCGGCGCGGCGCGGGGGCCGGCGGATGACAGTGCTGCCGGCGCCGGGGCATAGAGGGGCGGATAGGGGAAGGCGTGGGATGGCGGGTTCGGAATGGACGGTTGTGCTGGAGGCCGACCCTGATCCTTCGCTACGGGCGAAGATCCTGGAGCCGTTGTCGGCGCACAACGATGCTGCTGCGGGGCCGGGCGGTTGGGCCACGCTTGCTGTCACCGTCCGGGATGCGGCGGGCGAGGTTGTGGGGGGTATGTGGGGGCGGACCGGGTATGGGTTCGTGTTCGTGGAACTGCTGGCGCTCGGCCCGGCCCGGGGCGGGGGGATGGGGCGCGAAGTGATGGCTTTGGCGGAGGCGGAGGCACGGCGCCGCGGGCTGGTGGGGATGTGGCTGGACACCTGGACCTTCCAGGCGCCCGGGTTCTATCAGAAGCTTGGATTTACGGAGTGCGGGCGGATCACGGAGTATCCGCCGGGGCATGACCGGATTTTTTATGTGAAGCGGTTTACCTAAGCAGGCTTACGCGGCCTGTCACACAGATGGCTTGCGGCCGTGCCAGGCCGCGTAAGCCTGCTTAGTTTTTCATTTGTGCGCCGGACCTCCAGAGGTTTGCTTAGGGTTGTCCGTGTCCAAGCGACGGCGGGTTGCGGGCGGGAGGATGCTACAGGACGGTGATGCTTATCTTGTGCGAGGCAACAGTCGGGTCGAACGGCACGTGGCTGACATCGCCTAGAACAAGCTGCAGCGTGTGCCGCCCGGGTGACAGCTCGAGGCGGGTTTCGGTCTGCCCGGCGCCGAAGTGCACGTGCTTTTTGTCAGCCATGATGGCCATTTCGGTGTTGAGCGGCTCGTCAACGTCTATGAGCAGGTGGTGATGGCCAGTATTCGGGGTGGCGACGCCTGCGGGGGCAACCCCCATGTTCCGCAGGCCGAAGCGGCACCAGAACGCGCCGCGCAGGTGCTGCCCGTCAAGCGGCGTGATGATGTAGAGGTAGGCGTCCTTTGCAGCCGGCGTGGGTCCTGCGAACGCCGCAGGTGACGCTGCCACCGCCAGCAAGGCGGGCATATGCAGGACCGCCCTGCGTGCGATCAGCAAGCCGTTCTGCTTCAAGATTCGACTCTCCTATTTGGATTTGGCGACGCGGAACCCGTGTGTCGGGTAGCGCACAGAGGCGTCGTAGTATTCACGGCTGGACACGCGGACGGACGCTGCGTCGTCCATCCAAGATCCGCCGCGCAGCACCCGCTCGCGGCAGTCCGGGGCGTCCCAGGGGATTGACCCGCTGCGCGGTGCGCCCTGGTAGCTGTGGTGCCAGCAATCGGCGACCCACTCCTTGACGCCGCCGCCCATTCCATAAAGGCCGAATGCGTTTGGCGGGTAGGCGTCCACACGCGGCGGGTATTGCAGGCTGACCGGTCCGGCGCATCCCTTGCAGCTTATCTTGCCCGGCACGACCGCGTTGCCCCAGGCGTAGCGGGTGTTCGCCCCTGCACGGGCCGCATACTCCCACTCGGCCTCGGTCGGCAGGCGGTAGGGTTGCCCGGTGGTCCTCGCCAACCAGGCCGCGAACAGGCGTGCGTCCTCCCAGCTTACGTTCGTCACTGGCTCGTTGGACTTGCCATTGGCGACGGCAGGGCACGCCTTGGCGTCCTCGCACTGCTGCCACTCGCGCATCGAGACGGCATGCTCGGCAAGCAGGAATGGAGCGACTAGGGCAGCATGAGGCGGACGCTCCGACGGGTCGTCGCTGCTGCCCATCCGGAACTCGCCGCCGGGCAGGGTCAGCATGGCCGGCTCAAGGATTGCGGGCGCAACCGCGGATGCGGCAGCGGCGGGCTGCACCAGGGCGGCGATGGGGGCCATTGGCGGAGACACGGCCGCAGGCGGAGCAATGGGGGCAGGTGGAGCGGGGCTGACCGCGGGGGGGGCAGCCGCAACCCTAGGCTCCGCTGGTTCGGCGGGGGAGGACGCCACCTCTGGGACGGGGAGCAGCGGTCCAGGCCGCGGCACGTCCTGCACCAACTTAGGCTGGACGGCGGACGGCGGACGGCGCGTCGGCGGCTGGCACCGCAGCGGGTCCGCGACCGTCGGGGCGCAGGGTGTTCAGCACCTGCGATGCGATCAAGCCGATGCACACGGTGCCAAAAAACCCGGCCACGATCCATGGGCGGCGTGACGGCGCTGCCAGGGCCACAGGCGCCGTCATGGGCCGAGGCGCCGCGACGGGCAGAGACGCCGCGGGCGTCGACTCGGAGAGCGCCAGGTGCAGTGACAATTCCTCCCGCAAGTCGCTCAGGTCGTCCGCGGCGAGCGCCTCGGCAAGCTCGGGCTTGCCTGCGAGGGCAACGCAAAGTTGCGCCCGCTTGCAGACCAGGGACTCGATGTAGCGGAGCGTCACCTTCGGCATGAGGTGGGCGCTCTCGGCCAGCAGTGCGATCCGGTCGCAGGATGGGTCAAGGACGGTCAGGGTATCGTATGCGCTGTCCAGGAGGCTGCCGTCCTCCTCAGATCCGGATGGCGCGATCTGCTGCATGAACGATGTCAGGTTGTAAGGGGGACGGACGTGCAGGACGCGGGTGCGGGATGCAGCCAACAGGGCAGCGGCTTCGTCCAGCAGGGACAAGGTGGCGGCAGGGCTGGCGATCAGCGCAGAGGCGCCGCGCTTCATCGCCGCGGCAAGTTGCCGTGCCAGCTCGGGCTTTGTCAGGGTGGTCATGTTGGCGTGCGTCTGCAGGGTCGTCATGAACATTGGTTTATCGCAAAAATCATTGCTCGACCAGATGTTTCGGCATAATTTCGTTGTCGGTAGAGATCGATGCGTGACTGTGGCCGAAATGCAAGCTTGCCCGTCAGGGTTAGGCCGGATTTCGGACTTGTTCCCGCAATAATGTTGGAGAGCGGCCGGAACAAGGGGCCGCTGGCATAGTCCTATCGAATGCGGGAACGGGGGTGCGCCGATACGTCATGTCGAGATCCGTTCCGTCACGCGCCGGAACAGGACGTGCTTGACCCGGCCGCTTGAGACGGACATGGCCTCGACCTCGCCGGTCCCGCCGCGCAGCACGCGGACGTCCAGCCAGGACGGGAACAGGATGTCGGGGACGTGGATGCGGATCACGTCGCCCTCGATTGCCTCGATCTGCCAGGGGCCGCCGGAGACCACGGGGCCGCGGGCGGTGACTTGCAGGCCGGCTTCGCTGGCGGCCAGGATCCAGGTGGCTGCGATCTCATCGCTGCGGTAGGCGCCGGGGAGGCCGCCGGGCAGGGCGGCGCCGTCCGGGACGCGGTGGTAGGTTGCGGTGTGGCCGGCGTCCATCTCCACCTGCAGCGTGCCGGCGTCCATGGGCTGCAGGGCAAAGAGGGTCATGCCGCGGATGGTGCCGAGGCGGCCGTCTGGCTGCACCGACGGGACGAACGGCAGGCCGTAGGTGGTGAAGGCCGTGTTGCCGTCCTCGGTCACGGTGATGTCGAGGGTCGCGTCGGTGGCTCGGTCCAGCCAGCGGCCGGGCAGGGGCGTCGTGGCGGCGGCGGCGGCGGGGCTGGCGGGCGCCGGGGCAATGCCGGGCCGCCCGTCGAGCAGGAGGTCGAAGACCTGGTGCGCCAGCAGGCTGGTGTCGGTGTCGCCGCGGTTGCTGATGGCGATCACGGCCAGGCCCTCGTTGGGAACCCGTAGGAACTCGGTGCGGTAGCCTGGCCATAGGCCACCGTGACCCACGGTGGGCACGCCGCGGTAGTCCCGGACGACTTGGCCGCGGGCGTAGAGGCTGGGGTGGCCGTTGGTGAAGGGGGTTTCGTGCGCCAGGGCGCCGGCCAGGGCCGGGTTGGCGTCCAGCCAGCGGTTCCAGAGCGCCAGGTCCTCGACGCAGGAGACCAGGCCGCCCTCGCCGTGGAGGGGGAAGGCGTGGGGCGCGCGGACCCATGCGCCGTCGCGCCGGAGGTAGCCGGCGGCGAGGCCGGGGACGACGGCGACGACCTGCTCGACCAGGCGGCTGCGGGTCATGCCGGCGGGGGTCAGCAGGCGGCGGTCGAGCATGGCGGCCAGGGTGTCGCCGGAGAGACGCTCGACGATGCGGCCGAGCAGCAGGAAGTTGGAGTTGCTGTAGAGGAAGCGGCTGCCGGGGGTGAAGTTGAGGGTGCGCTGGCGCAGGATGCCGTCCATCAGCTCGTCCGGGCGCAGCGGCTGGCCCAGGTCGGCGCCGCCCATGCGCTGGATGCCGAGCATGTCGCGGATGCCGCTGGTGTTGTGCATCAGGTGGGCGACGGTGACGGGGGCGCCCATGTCCGGGAGGTCCGGGAGGTGGATGCGGGCGTCGTCGTCGAGGCGCAGGCGGCCCTCGTCGGCGAGCAGCAGGATGGCGGCGCAGGTGAACTGCTTGGTGACGGAGGCGACGCGGAAGGTGGTGTCCGGCCCGACTGGGACGCCCAGCTCCAGGCTAGCTAGGCCGGCGGAGCGGTGGAGGGTGAGCGCGCCGTCCTGCACGACGCCGATGGTGGCGCCGGGGCCGCCGTCGAAGCGTTCGAGCAGGCGGGTGATGCCGCGGGTTAGGGCTAGGGTGGCGAGGGGGGTCATGGCTCGCTCCGCCAGGCTTCGGCGCCTTGGGAGAAGGGCTGTCCGCGTCCGTCAGGCTCGAAGCCGCGGAGCCATGCCGGCAGGGCCTGGGGGATGACGGTGATGAACAGGGGCAGGGCGGGCAGGCGCTCGGCATAGATGCGCTGCATGGTGGCCCAGGCGGCGTGGCGCCGTGTTGGGTCAAGCTCGATTTCGGCGGCGGTGCTGGCTGCGTCGAATGCGGGGTCGCTGAAGCCGGTGAAGTTGGCGCCGCTCCAGTTGTTGGCCTCGGCTGGGATCATTGCGGAGCCGAGGGTGAGGCTGGGGCTTTCGCCGACGTAGCTGGTCCAGGTGTACATCACCAGGCCGGGGAAGGCGCGGTGCTTGGTGGTCTGGCCGAACAGGGTGCGCGATGGTTCGGTGCGAAGGGTGGCCTCGACGCCGACGGCCTTCCAGGCGTCTTGCAGCACGGCCTGCAGCAGCTCGTTGACGCGGAAGCCGGCGCCGGCGAGGAACTCCAGGGTCAGGCGCTGGCCGGCGGCGTTGCGGCGGGTGCCGTCGGGGCCGGGGGTCCAGCCGGCGTCGTCGAGCAGGCGCCGGGCTGCGGCGGGGTCGTAGGGGACGGCGGGGATGCTGGGGTCGAACTCGGGGTTGTTCTGGCTGACGAAGCTGGTGGCCAGCGCGACCTTGCCGCCGTAGAGGCGGTCGTTGATGGCCTGGCGGTTGATGGCCATCAGCAGGGCGCGGCGGACCCGCACGTCGGCCAGGACCGGGTTGGTGCCGCTGGCGTCTATGTGCTGGTAGGTCAGGCTGGGGGCGTAGGAGTAGATGAAGCGGGTGGGCTGCTGCTTCTGCAGTGCCAGCACCTGATCGAGGGTCAGGTTGTTGTCTATGTCTATGTCGCCGGACAGCAGGTTGGCTTGCAGGGCGGCGGTGTCGGCGACCAGGCGCATCTGCACGGTCTTGAAGCCTGGAGGCTGGCCGGTCCAGTGCGGGTTGGGGGCGAGGGTGATGGTGGCGCCGGACTGGTAGGCGCTGACCATGAAGGGGCCGTTCCACAGGCCGGGGTTCACCGGGTTGCGGTTGTATTCGGTGGTGTTGATGTATTCGCCTGGGGCCTTGGCGCGGTCGTAGATGGGACCCTCGATGTGCTCGGGCAGGAGCTGGTCCCATTGGGCGTAGGAGACGACGGGGCGGTCCAGGTGCAGGACGGCGGTGTGGTCGTCCACCACGTCCACCGAGGTGGCGCGGGTCCAGCGGTAGGGGTTGCTGAAGCCGGCGTTGGGGTCGCGGCCGACGCGCCAGGTGAAGGCGACGTCGCGTGCGGTCACTGGCTCGCCATCGCCCCATTGGAGGTCGGGGCGCAGCTTTAGGGTGATGGCCAGGCCGTCGCCTTCCTTGCGGGCTAGGCCGTTTTCGAGGGTGGGGACCTCGGTGCAGAGCAGGCACATCAGGCGGTTGCCGGGGCCGTAGGTGGTGACGGTGCGGGTGGCGAAGCCGAGCACGTAGGTCTTGATGAGCAGCGGGTCTATCGAGGGGTGCAGGCTGGAGGGGAACTCGGCGATGCCGATGGTCAGGGCGTCGCGGGCCTGGGCGCCGGAGAGGGGCAGCAGGGCGGCGGCAAGGATGAGGGCTAGGCGAGGGGTCATGGGTGGGTGCTCCGTTCAGCCGAGGGGGCCAGCATGGAGGCTGGCAGGGCCGTTGGGAACAGCACGCGGGTGGGAGTTTGCTTGAGGCGGGGTGGAGGCCGGGCTTGCGGGCCGTTGCCGCGCTGGGTGCGCCGATGGGGCGGGCCAGGGACTGCGGTTTTTACATGCAGGGGCAGATAGGCCCTTGCAGGCGTTGCGGCATTGCCTGGGAGGATGGGTTCAAGGCGGGCTGGCGCAGCCTGCGGCGCGCGCCGTTGCTGGCGTGGGGGGCTTGCGGGGCTGGTTGATGGTCGTTTGTGCGCCGGAGCTTTGAGGGTTTGCTCAGTCTTCAGGCGGGCGCCATCGGGCGTCGGCGGCGTGGCGCAGGACGAAGGCGACGGCTTCGGCCGGGTCGTCCGGCAGGCCGTGGCGGGGGTGGACCGGGCCGGGCTGCCCGCGGGGGGTGGCGGCTGGCTCGCCGGGTTCGCGCTGGTCCAGTTGGGGATCGGGGGAGTGTTGCGCGGCGCCGGGGCTGGGCGGCTGTGGGCCGGGGCCGGGGTCGCGGGGGGTGCTGCCTGCGGGGCGGCTTGGGGCGGCGGCGCGGGCGTTGAGTTCGGCGATGTCGGCGGGGGTGCGGCGCTTCCAGGGGCGAGTGCCGGGCAGGGCTGCTAGGCCGAGGTCGCGGAGGATGTCCTTGATGATGTCGTCTATGGGGCGGTTGGCGATGTCCCTGTCGAGGTCTGGGGCGTCCATGCGGTCGAGGAGTTCGGCGTGCAGGGCCTCGGTGGGGTCGCAGACGCGGTAGCTGTCGTCGTAGTCCTGGCGCCCGAGGGTGTCCTCGACGGCGCGCAGGATGCGCTTGCGGGCGGCGGTGCGGGCGGCGGTGTGGTTTGGGGCCGGGGTGCGGGCGGGCGGCTTCGGGGTGTCGAGGCTTTGCGCGAGCATGATGCAGCGGCGGACGGTGCGGCTGATGCTGTCGAAGGCGGCGGCGAGGTCTTGCAGCGATGCTGCGGGTGCTGGGGCGGACTGCGCTGCTGCGGCCTGCGGCGCGGTCTGCCCGTCAGTTGCCTGCTGCGCGAGGGCGGCGGCTTGCTGTGCGGCTTGGGCGTGGGCCTGGTCGTGCAGGAGGCGGGCGATGCCGGTGCCCATGCTGATGAAACTATCCAGGGCTGCGCCGTGGCCGCGCGGGTCCGCAGCGTGCGGGCCGGGGTCGTCGTGCGGGGTGGCCTGGGCGGCTTGTGCAGACATAAACGGAAAAAGAACATTGTGGGTGCGGTGGTGTCAAGGATTGCGTGGGCCGGTGCAGGGTTATTGCGTCTGGCAGGGGTGGCTTCCCGCCACCTCCTGCCTTGGGCCGCGAAACGGCGCAGGGTGGGGGTTCAAGCACAGTCCTTGAGGTGAACAAGCTTTGGTCCTGCTGCCATGGCGGTGTCCCGCTCCGCAGCCAAGACCCCCTCACCCTAACCCTCTCCCGGAGGGAGAGGGGACGGGGCAGTCCTTGCCGCCATATGCGATCGCCCTGAGGGGCCGGGGCGGCAGGAGCGTGCTTGCAGTCCCTGGATCGCTTTGTTGCTGTGCTCCTCGCGATGACGGGGTAGGGCGGAGCGGGCGGGGGTGGTGCCATGCGATGCTGTAGGGTGGCGTATGGCGCTTTGCTTATACGCCCTACGAGGTTTTCCGGGACAGCGGTCGGAGCGGATGGCAGTTGGGTTTAGAACAGGACGCCCCGGCGCAGCATGCCGTGGACGCCTTTTTCGCCGTTTACGCTTTGGGTTACCCGGAAGTCCACGGCGAGGGAGCAGAAAGCGTAGGCCTGCTCCGGCGACAGGTTGGTGCGGGTGCAGATGAAGGCGATCATCTCACGCAATGCGGTCTTCATCGCCTGGTCCATGTCTTCGTGCATGCCCATGCTGATGAAGTGGGTGGGGGTTTCGGCTCGGGGGTAGCGGAGCGGGGCGCCGGGCTGCTGATGATGCAGGACGAAGGTGAAGCGGCCGTTCAGGCACATTTCGAGCGCGGTCACGCAGACTTCGCCGTCGCCCTGGACGCCGTGGCCGTCGCCGACCGAGAAGTTGGCGCCTTGCACCCAGACCGGCAGGAAAAGGGTGCTGCCGGCGACAAGCTCCTTGTTGTCCAGGTTGCCGCCGTGCAGGCGCGGTTCTTTGGAGCCGATGGTTTCCATCGCCGGCGGGGGTGCTACGCCCATGACGCCGAAGAATGGGGCAAGCGGAAGGACGGTGCCCCAGGGCAGGGTGCATGTGCCCGCGGCGGCGTCCACTGGGATGTGCATCAGGGTGGTGTCGTGGAAGTCCTCCGGCAGGGTGCCGGCCAAGGGGCGGATGACGTTGTAGCCCCAGTTGGCGCCGGGTTCGACGGACTCGATGCGGATTTCCAGGGTGTCGCCGGGTTGGGCGCCCTCGATGGCGATGGGGCCGGTCATGATGTGGCCGGGGGGTGGGGAGGGGTTGGCGGCGATGATGGCGGAGAGCGCGTTGGGGATGTGCAGGCCGCTGGCGGGGGGCGGGAGGATGCTGGCGCGGCCGGAGACGCACTCGACGGTGACGGTGTCGCCGGATTGGATGGTGAGGACGGGTGGGAAGGCGGCGTTGAACTGGCCGATGCGGACGGTTCCGGGGGTGGCGGACAGGGTGTGCTGGGGCATTGGGGTGGGTTCTCCTGGGTGGGGGGCAGCAGGAAACGTGCCAGGTGGGGTGAGGGCGTCCATCTTCTGGGGCCGCTGCGCTTTTTCTCTCCGGGAGGGGTTTGGACCCTATCGCGGTGGGTTCTTGGGGTGAGGGGTCTTGGCCGCCGGGTAGGGGATTGCCGGGCCAGCCGGACCCTGGTCTTTCCGGGGCAAGGACTGTGCTTGACGACCCCCTCACCCCGACCCTCTCCCGGAGGGAGAGGGAGCAGGGAGGCATGGTTCGGCACATGCAATAGCGGTGTTTGCTGCTCTGCATTGCGGGTGGCAAGGTTCGTGCATTGGAGGGGTAGGGATCGGAGGATGGTTATGCGGCGCTTGTTGCTGACGCTGATGATGCTTGGGTTTGGGGCACATGCCCAGGCTCAGGGCCAGGCGCCGGGGCTGCGGATCGGGATGCGCGATGATCCTGACATCCTCGATCCCACGCTGTCGCGGACCTACGTCGGCACGCTGGTGATGACGGCGATGTGCGACAAGCTGTTCGACTTCGATGCCAAGCAGGCGATCGTGCCGGTGCTGGCGACGGGATACGACCAGGTGGACCCGGTCACGCTGCTGATCCACCTGCGGCCCGGCGTGCTGTTCGGGGATGGCGAGCAGTTCGACGCGGCGGCGGTGAAGTATGGCCTGGAGCGGCATGTGAACCTGCCGGGCAGCTTCCGCCGCAACGAGATCGGGGCGATGGAGCGGGTGGAGGTCGTGGACCCGCTGACGGTGCGGGTGGTGCTGAAGCAGCCGTTCTCGCCGTTCATCGCGGTGCTGACGGACCGTGCGGGCATGATGGTCAGCCCGAAGGCAGCGGAGGCGGCGGGCAAGGATTTCGGGCTGCATCCCGTGTGCGCCGGGCCGTTCCGGTTTGTGGAGCGGGTGGCGCAGGACCGGATCGTGCTGGAGCGGTTCCCGGGGTATTGGGATGCTGGGCGCATCCATTATGACCGGGTGACCTATCGGGTGATGCCGGACAGCAGCATACGGCTGGCGAACCTGAAGGCCGGGGCGTTGGATATTGCCGAGGTGGCGCCGCTGGATACGCAGGCGGCGAAGGCGGACCCGAAGCTTGGGGTCGTGGACGTTGCCGGGCTGGGGTATGGGGCGCTGACGGTCAACCTGGCCGGGACGACGCCGATGGCTCGGGACCAGCGGGTGCGGGCGGCGTTCCAGTTGGCGCTGGACCGGGGGGCGCTGTCGCAGGTGGTGTTTGCGGGGATGTACGAGCCGGTGGCGCAGGCGATCTCGGCGTCCAGCCCGTACTATGCGCCTGATGTGCCGATGCCGCCGCATGACGTGGCGGCGGCGCGGGCGCTGCTGCAGCAGGCCGGGGTGGCGACGCCGCTGCGAGTGAACCTGCTGGTGTATAATACTCCGCAGAGCGTGCAGGCCGGCGAGGTGATCCAGGCGATGGCGGCTGAGGCCGGGTTCGACGTGCGGGTGACCGCGGCGGAGTTCGGCGCGGTGCTGGCGGCGACGATGCGGGGGGAGTACGACGTGACGCTGGGCGGGTGGTCGGGGCTGCTGGACCCGGACAGCGACTCGTATGCGTTCCTGCATACCGGCAGCGGGCTGAACATCGCCAAGTACTCGAACCCGAAGGCGGATGCGCTGCTGGAGCAGGCTCGGGCGGAGGGCGATCCGGCGAAGCGGCGGGAGATTTATGGCCAGCTTTGGACGCAGGTGCAGACAGACCTGCCGCTGATCTATCTGTGGACGATCCGGAACATCTTGGGGGTGTCTCGCAAGGTGCAGGGGGTGACGCTGCTGGCGAACGGGCTGCTGCCGTTGCAGGATATCAGGCCGGCGCCCTGAGGGGTGGCGCTGTATGCGCTGGTGCCGCCGACTGGCGCCTGCGAGGGATGTCTCACGCCAACCGTCATTTGCCTTGACTGCCGCTCGTCGTTGCGAGGCGCGCAGTGTTGCGGCAATCGGGTGGCTGCGAGGACGGTCTTTTCGGCCCCTGGGTCGCCGTGCCGCAAGCGGCTCGCGATGACGATGCAGTTGCGTTGGGGTCAGAGCGAGTTGCCGATAGCATGACCAGACTATGAAGCCTTGGTGTTCCCCGTCGCATAGAGCGCCTGTGTCCGGTTTGCCGATCCCCTCCTGTCTGCACTGGCCTGCAAGCGGGGATCGCGTAGAAGGGGGTGGCATCCGCCCTGGGCGCCGCCTGGGGCGATGATTTCCCATTATCCGAGGGCCTGAGCCGTGTGGCGTGAGTTCCGTTCCTACTACCGCCCGCACCGGCGGCTGCTGCTGATTGTGTTCGGCTGCTCCGCGCTGTCGGGGCTGCTGGAGCTGGGGTTTCCGATGGCGGTGCGGGCGTTTATTGACCGGCTGCTGCCGCAGGGGGCGATGGGGCCGATCCTGCTGGCAGTGGGGGCGCTGCTGGCGCTGTACTTGGCGAATGCCGGGCTGCTGGCGGTGGTGAACTACTGGGGGCATGTGCTGGGCATCGGCATCGAGACGGAGATGCGGCGGCGGGCGTTCGACCACCTGCATGCGCTTTCGATGCGGTTCTATGACGGGCAGAAGACCGGGCACCTGGTTGGCCGCGTGACGACCGACCTGGCCGATATCGGCGAGGTGGCGCATCACGGGCCGGAGGACCTGCTGGTGGCACTGCTGACGTTCCTGGGCGCGTTTGCGCTGATGCTGGGGGTCAGTTGGCCGCTGGCTCTGGTTGCAGCGGCGGTGGTGCCGGCGGCGACCTGGCTGACCCTGCATTATGGGGCGCGCATGGACCGGAGCTGGCGCGCGCAGTTCCGGCAGGTGGCGCGGTTCAATGCCCGCATCGAGGAGAACGTGGGCGGGGTTCGAGTGGTGCAGGCGTTTGCCAATGAGGCGCATGAGCGGGCGCTGTTCGCGGTGGAGAACGCGGCATACCGGCGGGAGAAGACCGGGGCCTATGCGCTGATGGCGACCAGCCTGACGCTGAATTACCTGGGCATGCGGCTGGTGCAGATCGTGGTGATGCTGGCGGGGACCGTGATGATCGTGCGCGGCGGGCTGAGCATCGGCGACTTCGTGGCCTTCCTGCTGCTGGTCGGGGTGTTCTACCGTCCGTTGGATAAGATCGGGACGATGATCGAGACGTATCCGCGGGGGATCGCGGGGTTCGGCCGCTACCGCGAGCTGCTGGCGCTGCAGCCGGATGTGCGGGATGCGGAGGATGCGGTTGAGGCGCCGCCTCTGCGCGGGGATATACGGTTCGAGCGGGTGGTGTTCGGCTATGAGCCGGGGCGTCCGGTGCTGCGCGGGCTGGATTTGGTGCTGCGCGCGGGTGAGACGGTGGCGGTGGTGGGGCCGTCGGGGGCGGGAAAGACGACGCTGTGCTCGCTGCTGCCGCGGTTCTATGACGTGGATGCGGGGCGGATCACGATTGACGGGATGGATGTGCGGGCGATGACGCGCACGAGCCTCCGCCGGCAGATCGGCATCGTCGAGCAGGACGTGTTCCTGTTTGCCGGGTCCATCCGGGACAACGTGGCGTATGGGCGGCTGGGTGCGGCGGAGGCGGACGTGCAGGACGCGATCCGCCGGGCGCGGCTGGCGGAGCTGGTGGCGTCGCTGCCGCAGGGGTTGGATACGGAGGTGGGGGAGCGGGGGGCTAAGCTGTCGGGCGGGCAGAAGCAGCGGATTGCGATCGCACGGATCTTTCTGAAGAACCCGCCGATCCTGATCCTGGACGAGGCGACGTCGGCGCTGGACAGCGAGACGGAGCAGATGATCCAGCGGTCGCTGGCGGAGCTTGCGGAGGGGCGGACGACGTTGGTGATCGCGCACCGGCTGGCGACGGTGCGGGGGGCGGACCGGATCGTGGTGCTGTCGCCTGCTGGCGTCGTCGAGCAGGGGTCACATGCGGCGCTGATGGCGCGGGATGGGCATTACCGGCGGCTGTATGATGTGCAGTTTGGTGGGGCGGCTTGAGTCTGGCCGTTGCCCCTGGCTGGCCGCGTGATGCCTTGCCAGGGGCGCGGGAAAGCTACAGCGGCCAGCGCGAAGTGGCGCCCTCGGCACGGGCGGCAACGAGCAGCTTGGCCATGACTTGGTTGGGGCCGTCCTGCGACGCCGTGCGCTCGATTTCGGGCCAGTCGAATTGCACCGTGTCGGTGGCACGGTCCCATCGAGCTGCGGGCTTCGCCGGCGGTGTGTCCTGGGGAAGCGATGAAGGCGTTGCTTTGCTTGACGGGGCGGTGCCGGCGTCGTCGGTGCTGACCGGGTAGGCCATCTCGGCGATCATGGTGTCGTCACCGGCTGATGCCGGCTCCGCTGCAGGGTCGGACGAGGCCATGTCCGGCTCGGGCTGCTGCGCCAGCGCCTGGTCGAGCAGGGATGGCGGCGCAGCCTTGCGCCGGCCAGGCGACTTCCGGCCCCGGGCGGGGGGGCTTTCGATCATGGGAAGGTCCGGGGTGGCTGCGGCGGCGTCGGCCGGCGCCGGGTCGGAGATGGCGGCTGATGTCTTCTTGCGGCCCCGGCGCGCCGGAGCTGGCGTTTCGTTCGGGCTGGGATGGGGCTCGTCCACGGACAGTTCCGGCTCGTTGCTGGGGACGGACTTCGGCTTGCGGGCCATATGTGATCCTTCTGGGTTGGGGTCGGCCTCATACGGCATCTTCCGGCCAGTGCAAACAAGCAGGTAGTGGTCCTGGCCGGCCACGGCACGCCGCCGTTTGCACCCTGGAGGCCGCCGGGTTCTTGTCGCGAGGCAGGATATGACGCGAAGCGAATTATATGGGCCGTTGATTGCGTATGCCCACCAGTCCGGCATGCGGCATGGCGTGGTGACATCCGGGCGAGCCTTGAGGGGAAGCCGTTACTGACGGGAACGAGGCTCCGGCAGCAATCCGGCGTCGGCGCAGGCCGTGGGATGGTCGCCGCCGAACCATGCGCTGAACAGCAAGCCGAGCTTGTCGAACGCGTCGGCGTCGAGGCGGCCGGAGATGGCGTTGAACGGTCCATCCACCACTACAGGCACCGAAACTTGCGACCCCGACACCTGCGCCAGCGGGTTCAGCCGGAACGCCAGCGTTTCCTGTCCGAGGTCAACCTGGCCGGTGCCTGCCAGGGACAGATAGGTCGTTTCCAAGGCGATCGTGCGCAGCCGGGCTACGCCGTGGTCGAACGAGCCGGCCACGCCGAGGCAGCGCAGCGCGGTGTCGCCTTGCGCTGGGACCTTGATGCCGAGCGCGTCCAGGGCGGCGGAGGTCAATCGCAGGAAGGTTGCATTGGTCATCCGGCCTCCGGTGGAGGTGACCGACACGGGTCCGTCCAGGGTGGATGCCAGGGCGCGCAGGCTGCGGCCGGTGGCGTGCAACTGCGCCTCGATACGGGCGGCGCCGGTCATTGGACCGGGCAGGCCGGCTTGGCGGGCGATCAGGGCGAGCGGGATTGCTGGGGCGTGGAACTCCAGGCTGACCGGCATCGTGCTGCTGGACGCATCGGCGGTGATGGTCAGCGCCGCGGGACCGCCTGGCATCGCCAGATGCAATGGGCCGGCATGCAGGCGTCCGCCCTTGAGCTGCACTGCGACATCCACCCCGTGCCAGGCCTGGTCCAGGAACGTTAGCGTGCCGATGCTGCCGGCGATGTCGAAGGTGGGGCCGCGCAGCATTGCCAGGGGCAGCGGGGCGTCGGGGATGGTGGGGCCGGCCTTGCCGGGGGGCGCGGCGCGGAAGGAGGGCGTCATCCCGAAGGCTTGCAGCATCGCGTCCAGGTCCAGCGTGCCGGAGTGCAGCCGGGCCTCCAGCGAGTGGGGGGCGGCGACGCCTAGGGTGGCTTCGCCGGCGATGTCGCCCTGGTCCGACCGGAGCGCTGCGTCCTTGAGCCGGATCGAGCCGGCGTTGGCCGGGACCGTCAGGCGGCCGTCCAAGGCGACCCCCGTCAGGGAGGGCAGGGCTGGGGTCAGCACGGGGCGTAGAGCTGCCAAGGCGGAGGTCCGCAGCGTGGCCGTGGCGTCCAGGCCGTCGAAGCCGAGCTTGTTGATCCCGAGGCTGCCCTTGATGGTCAGGCTGCCGGACGCTGGCTTGCCGCCCTGGATTTTGATGTCCACCGGCAGGGCGTTGCGTGCGTCGGGATGGATGGGCACGCCCATGGCGCCGGTGGCGGTGAAGGCCTGGCCGGCATATGAGCCTGAGGTGGATATTGTCGCGGGGCCGCCGGCCTGGTCCAGGGAGACCGAGGTGGCGGCCAGATGCAGCCCGGCCAGGCGGGGGCCGAGATCGGCGCCGGCGAAGCGCAGCCGGGCCGGGCCGATTACCGGGAGGTCGCCGGGCTGCGGGCCGTTGAGGATGTGCGCCGACAGGACTGCCTGTTGCAGCGGCGGCAAGTGCATCTCTGGGAGCAGGGCGTTCAGGTGGTCCAGCGCGGCTGCCTGCGCCTCGATTTGCAGGTCGTAGTGGCCGGCTACGTCCATCGTGCCGGTTGCCGCGGCGGTTGCGTCGAAGGCGGCGAAGTCTAGGCGGGTGTTCCAGGGTCCGGTGATGCCGGCGGCGGGGGTTGCCGAGGCTTTCAGGCTGAAGGGCTGGTTGTCGCCATAGACCATTATGGCGTCAACATTCAGCGGACCCTCGTCGGCCGGGTGGTGAAGGTCGAGCGAGCGGATGCCCAGGACCTTGGTGCGCGCCGGGAGCCGCCAGGTGACCATGCCGTCCTGCACGTGGGCGGCGCGGATGCGCAGCTCGAAGGGGGCGCCGGGCGTGGGTAGTGCGGGACCGCCTGATGGGGCGGGCGGGTTGAAGACCCAGTTTGGTTGACTGCCCACCTGCTCGAACAGGATGTTGGGGCCGATCAGGGTCAGCTTGGTGATCTCGATCCGGCGGTGGAAGAGGGCTGGCAGGGAAAGCTGGGCCTCGATCCGCTCGGCGCGGGCCATGTCGGGGCGGGTGCCGCCGGGCAGGTTGGCGAGGGTGACGCCGTTGACCTCGATGGTCGGCCAGAGCGACCGGCTGAGGCGGATGGGGCCGTTCAGGCTGAGGGTCCGGCCGGTCTTGTCCTGGACGGCGGCGACGAGGGTTTGCTTGAAGTCGTTCGGGTCCAGGATGGCGGCGGCGATGCCGATGGCGGCGGCTGGCAGCACGACGCCTGCCGTGACGGCGATTGCGCACCACGTCCGTTTTCTCACGCCCTTGCCCCCCATTCCGGCGGCTGCCGGTGCGGGGATGCAACGCGCGAGGCCGGGGATCGTCCATTCCGCCCGTGACGGCCGTCCCAGCCTGACCTGGGTTGACGGCCATCTGTGGTTGCGTGACGCGCTGCGTGGCGTTGCGGGCTGGGCATGAGCGTGCTGGGACGGCGGTCGGCGGTTGCCACCGTGGGGCAGGGCGGGGATGGTGGAGCGCATGACCACATTCATCACCCACGACGGCCTGCCAGCCGGAAGCCGCATGTGGGCCGTGCTGACGACGATGATCGGCGTGGGGATGGCGTCGCTGGATACCAGCATCGCCAACACCGCCCTGCCCAGCATTGCGGCCGATGTCCATGCCACTCCTGCCGGGTCCATCTGGATCGTGAATGCCTACCAGCTTGCCCTAGTGGCGACGCTGCTGCCGTTTGGCGCCCTGGGGGAGATCTTCGGCTACCGCCGGGTTTATGCGGTGGGGCTGGCGGTGTTCACGGCGGCGTCGCTGGTGTGCGCGCTGAGCTGGTCGCTGCCGACGCTGACCGGGGCGCGGGTGCTGCAGGGCCTGGGGGCCAGCGGGATGATGAGCGTGAACACGGCGCTGGTCCGGTTCATCTTTCCCAAGCGGATGCTGGGCCGCGGCCTGGGCATCAATGCGATGACCGTCGCGGTGCTGACGGCGCTGGGGCCGACGGTGGCCGCCGGCATACTTTCGGTTGCGGCGTGGCCGCTGTTGTTTGCGGTCAACGTGCCATTCGGCGTGCTGGCGGTCGTCCTTGCGCTGCGGGTGCTGCCGGAGACGCCGCGGGCGGCGCGCCGCTTCGATTGGGCGAGCGGGGTGCTCAATGCCGCCGCGTTTGGGTTGCTGGTGTTCGGGATCGGGGAGATCGCGCATAGCGCGTCGCGCTTCGTCGTGCTGCTGGTGCTGGCGGGCGCGGTGGCGGCTGGGGCGGCGCTGGTGCGGCGCCAGCGCAGGCTGCCGGCGCCGATGCTGCCGCTGGACCTGTATCGGCGGCCGATGTTTGCGCTGTCGTCGCTGACCTCGATGTGCTCGTTCGCGGCGCAGGGGTTGGCGTACGTGTCGCTGCCGTTCCTGTTCCAGACGGTCATGGGGCATTCGGCGGTGGAGACGGGGCTGCTGCTGACGCCCTGGCCGGTGATGACGGCGCTGGCGGCGCCGATTGCCGGGCCGCTGTCGGACCGGTTTCCGCCGGCGTTGCTGGGCGGCGCTGGGCTGGCGGTGCTGTGCGCTGGGCTGGTGATGATGGCGGTGCTGCCGGCGGACGCGACCACGGCGGGCATTGCCTGGCGCCTGGCGGTGTGCGGCTTGGGCTTCGGCTTCTTCCAGTCGCCGAACCTGCGGGCGATCATGTCCAGCGCCCCGCCGGAGCGCAGCGGCAGCGCCAGCGGCACGGTGGCGACGTCGCGGCTGCTGGGCCAGTCGCTTGGGGCGGCGCTGGTCGCGCTGTGCTTCAGCCTGTCGGGGCAGCATGGCCCGGCGCTGGCGCTGGGGCTTGGCGCTGGCTTTGCGGGCACGGCCTGCGTGGTCAGCCTGTCGCGGCTACTGGCGCATCCGGTTGCGTGACGGCGGCGGGCCGGCCCAGCATCGCCGGGTGCTCCGCGAGCAGCCAGTTGTAGTAGGAGTCGGGCTGGCCGGTGTCGAACGGGTCGTCGAAGTGGGCCATCAGGTCCCGGCGGATGCGATACAGCCGGCGGGCTGCAGTTGGGATTGCGGCGGCGTTGCTGAAGCGTCCGAAGTGCCAGGGCAACGCCGCGGCGGGATGGCTGGCGTTGTGCTTCGGCTTCCGCTTGTACCATTCCACCAGCTCGAACACCTCGAAATCGTCGCCGGCATAGCGGTCGAGCATGAGGGCGCCGACGCCTTCGACCTTGGTGAAGTGGAAGAAACGCAGCGGGAGACCGTTCGCGCGGATGGCGCCGTCGCCGGAGATGGTGACCTGCCGGGTGCTCAGGTTCCAGCTTGCGACGTTGTAGCCGGGGTGGCGCAGGATGCCGACCCCGTCGAACAAGCCCGGCACGAGAGACCGCGACGGTCAGGCCTTGGGCGCCTGAGGGCCGGTTGCGCATCTCGTGCAGCAGGGTGCTGGGATGCAGGTGCATGACGCTGCTTGGTCCGCCAACGGGACCACCGGCGCCGGGAACGCGGGCGGCGGCGGCCGCGCTCCGGGCGGCGGCTTTGCGCTGGGCAATCGCGTGGCCCTGGGCGCGTCCAAAACGGAAGAAGTAGGAGAATGGGTCGGTTCCGGAGGCGTCTGCCTCCGGGTAGGAGGCGCGGTAGTGGGCGGGATCGAACCAATGGGCTGGCCGGCGGCCTTCGAGCCTGCCGCTCCGGACATAGTGATGCAGGGGGTTCAAGGCGGCATCGCACACGTCCTGGTTGGTCAGGAAATAGTATGATGGGTTGAAATCGGGGCGGATCAGGTCACGGATTTCCCGCTCCTGTTGTGTCAGGTCCAGAGGATGCAAGGCCGTCACGCCGCCACAGGGGCGCCAGGACGGCACTGGGTTCATCGTCATCTCCGGCGCACAGGGGCGCCATCGGGATGGAGGCGTCCCGGGCAGGCCAATCTGGGTCCGGGCCGGCTGCCGTGCATCGGGCCTGCAACGGGGATGCGTCGGTTCGCCCCCCCTGGATCGCGCTGCCATTGCCTGGTTTGGCTGCCCGGCGCCCCCTCGACTTCTCCATATGGCGCTCCGTGGGCCGGAATCGGACCGTTGGGGCACGGTTGCGTTACGCTCTGTCGCTTGTATTGTCATTCTGGGCGAGTGTGTATATTTTTACAATAAGTAGTATTTCATACGCTTCTCTTGTCTTGAAGGCGGCGCGTGTTGCTGGACTGTAGGCCTGCAAGGAGCAAGTAAGCGGAGGCGGCGCCTGGTAGGCCAGCAAAGCGGTTTGCCGGCAGGGTCCGGGTGATGCTGGCGACTCGGTGGCGCTTCCAATGCCTGTGAAAATGGTTGCATACTCGGATAGATCGGGGCGCAGCGGGCGCGGAGATGATCGTCCGCCCATGTTGGGCTGCTGATGGCCCGCCGCCGGTCACCCGGGCCGGCTTGACGTTCACCTGGAGGGAACAGCGGGTTGTTGCAGCGGGACATCACCATTGACCATCCCGGCGCCTGCTGCCGCTTACCTGCCTCGGAGCGGTCGCAGTTGGACGCATTTGCCTGGCTGGCGGTAACGGCGCATGGCGCTGAAGCGGCGATGATCGTGATGAAGCGGGAAGGCGGCCTGGCGCCGGCCGGTTCTGCCGGGCTGGACGCGGATGAAATCCTTCCATTGATCGAGTTGTGCCGCCGCCTGCGTACGGGGCCAGAGGCGACGGTGGCCTGCAAGGCCGCGGCCAAGCCCGGGACGGGGTTGCAGACGCGGACGTTCGCGGCGGCAGGCCTGGTGTCGGCGACAGGCGAGGTGCTCGGACGGCTATGCATCCTGCACCGGTCCCCGCATGGCGACCTGCCTCCGGATTGCCGCCGGTCGCTGGAGCTGCTTGCCGGGCTGATCGCCGACCACCTTGCCCAGCAGCTCAGGGATGCGGAGCAGCAGGCGGCGTCGCAGCGCGCGGCGCGGACGGAACGGATGCTGCATCTGGTTGCCGAAGCTGAGTCGGTCACCGATGCCCTGACTAACATGCTGGGCGAACTGTGCAGCTACCACGGGGCGGTGATCGGGCGGATTTGGCGGCTGACGTCGCCGGGCGATCAGATGCAGGAGATCAGCCGGTTCAATGGGGACGACCTCGATGCCGAGTCCTACTACCGGCGTCCGCCGGCGGCGCCGGTGATGTGGGGCAACTCGATGACCGCGGATGCCATACGCCGCAACCAGCCACGCGGGTTCAGCTATGCCGAGGTCGAGAATCCCGAACGCTATGTCCTTATGCAGGCCGCGGTGCAGGCCGGGCTGAAGTGCCAGATCAGCTATCCGATCTGGGTGCAGGAGGAGCGGTTCGGGGTGTCCCTGGCCTTCAAGACCGACCGGCGCGACCTGCCCGGCATCATCGCCGAAATTGGCGCCCTGGCGAACGCCATACGCCCGGCCCTGTTCCGCAAGGTGACGGAGGACAGGATACGGTTCCTGGCCCACCATGACGACCTGACGGGACTGGCCAACAGGCTGCTGCTGCAGGACCGGATGGCGAAGGCGTTTGCGGCGTCGGCGGGCGGTGGTCCCGGGCTGGCGTTGCTTTACTTGGACCTCGACAACTTCAAGCAGGTGAACGACGCACGCGGCCATGCCGCCGGCGACCGGCTGCTGGCCGCAGTGGCCCGGCGCCTGTCCTCAAGCCTTCGGGAAGGGGACACCATCGCGCGCATGGGGTCTGACGAGTTCGCCATCATCCAGCCGAATACGGAGGATCCCGCAGCCGCCATCAGCCTGGCCGCCCGCGTTGCTGGAACCCTGGCGGCGCCGTTCGAGATTGACGGCCAGCGCATCGAGATCGGCTGCTCCATCGGCGTCGCCCTGCACCCTGGGGATGCCGACACCCCGGACCTGCTGTTGCGGAATGCGGACGCCGCGCTTTACTGCGCCAAGGAGGCGGGACGGAACCGCTATGCGCTGTTCGAGCCTGGCATGGACGCCCGCCTGCGCGAGCGGGTGCTGATCGAGGGCGACATGGCCGATGCGCTGGCCCGGCGGCAGTTCACCCTGGTGTATCAGCCGCTCTGCGACGCGGCGACGCTGCGCATCGTGGGCTTTGAGGCATTGCTGCGCTGGACCCACCCGACCCGCGGGCCGATTGCTCCGGAGTTCTTCATCCCGCTTGCGGAGTCGTCCGGGCTGATCGTGCCGCTGGGCCAGTGGGCGCTGGAGGCGGCTTGCGCCGAGGCTGCGGGCTGGGACCCTTCGGTGCGGCTGGGCGTGAACCTGTCGCCGATGCAGTTCCGGCAGCCGGACCTGCCCCGGCGAGTGGCCGATATCCTGGCGCATAGCGGCCTGGCGCCGCACCGGCTGGACCTGGAGGTCACGGAAGGCATGCTGCTCGACGAGACCGGCCTGGTGCTGGACACCATGCATGCATTGCGTGCACAGGGTATCGGCATGACGCTGGACGACTTCGGCACGGCCTATGCCAGCCTGAGCTATCTCCGGCGCTTCCCCTTCAACCGGATCAAGGTGGACAAGTCGTTCGTCGCGAACATCACCAGCGACCGGGAGACCCTGGCCATCGTGCAGACTATCTTCGCCCTCAGCGCCCGGCTGAATTTGTCGGTGGTTACCGAGGGGGTAGAGACGCCGGAGCAGCTTGACGTGCTGCGCGGACTGGGGTGCCAGGTGGTGCAGGGGTTCCTGACCGGGCGTCCGATTGCCGGCGACGAGGTGCCGGGGCGCCTTGCCGAGCAAGCGGCGTAGCTGATTTCAATTCACGGGGACGCTGGGATGGGACAGGGTGCGCTGTCGCGCTTCAAGGTGCTGGATTTGACGCGCGTCCGCGCCGGTCCGACCTGCGTACGCCAATTCGCCGATTTTGGCGCCGATGTGGTGAAGGTGGAGACACCTGGAGCCGGAGATGGCGGGTTGGGCGGGCCGCGGCTGGGATCGGATTTTCAGAATCTGCATCGGAACAAGCGGTTTATTACTCTGGATTTAAAGCATACCTCGGGGAAGGAGGCGCTGTTCCGGCTTGCCGCACGAGCGGACGTGCTGGTCGAGAACTTCCGGCCTGATGTGAAGGACCGGCTTGGCATCGGCTATGACGCCATGCGGGCGGTGAACCCGCGACTGGTATATGCCAGCATCTCGGGATTTGGCGAGGATGGGCCGTACCGGATGCGTCCGGGCTTCGACCAGATCGCCCAGGGGATGGGCGGGCTGATGTCCGTCACCGGGGCGCCGGGCGGTGGGCCGATGCGGGTCGGCATTCCCGTTGCGGACCTGACGGCCGGGCTGTTCGCAGCGCAGGGGATCATGGCGGCGCTGCTGGAGCGCGAGTCGTCGGGGCAGGGCCAGTGGGTGCAGGTCAGCCTGCTGGCGGCGCAGATTGCGATGATGGATTTCCAGGCGGCGCGTTACCTGATGGAAGGCGAGGTGCCGGGTCAGGCCGGCAACAACCATCCGACCAGCATTCCAACGGGCGTGTTCGCCACCACCGATGGGTATGTGAACATCGCCACGTCGGGGAATGCCATCTGGGCGCGGCTGGCAGCCGCGCTGGGGCTGGACGCGCTGGTGGACGATCCGCGATTTGATGCCGGGGACGCGCGGCAGCAGAACCGCGATGAGCTGAACCTTCTGATCGAGGCGGTGACGCTGACTCAGAGCAGCGCCGGCTGGGTGGAGGCGCTGGAAGCGGCGGGGGTGCCGTGCGGGCCGGTTTACTCGATGGACCAAGTGTTCGCCGATCCGCAGGTGCGGCATCTCGGCATGGCGCCGAAGGTGCATCATCCGGAGCTGGGGGAGGTCGCACTGGTCGGGCAGGCGGTGAAGCTGAGCCGCACGCCGGCCGAGCTGCGGACGGCCACGGGGGCGCTGGGACAGCATACGGAGGATGTTTTGCAGGAATTGGGATACTCGGCTGGCGAGATCGCGACGATGCGGGCGGAGGGTGCGGCGTGATGGCGGATGACGAGCTGCTGTATGAGGTCCGGGACGGCATCGCGCGGGTCACCTTCAACCGGCCGCAAGCGCGCAATGCCCTGACGTTTGCGATGTATGAGCGGCTTGTGGCGGTGTGCGCGGAGGTTGACACCGACCGGTCCATCAAGGCGATGCTGCTGACCGGGGCTGGTGACCGGGCGTTTGCCGCGGGGACTGATATCTCGCAATTTCGAGCATTCAGCACGCCGGAGGACGCGTTGGAGTACGAGGCGCGGATTGACCGGGTGCTGGGGGCCGTCGAGCGGTGCCGGGTGCCGACCATCGCAGCCATTGCCGGGGCGGCGACCGGCGGGGGGGCGGGGATTGCGGCGGCGTGCGACCTGCGGATTGCGGCGGCGAATGCGCGGTTCGGATTCCCGGTTGCAAGGACGCTTGGCAACTGCTTGAGCATAAACAATTATGCGCGGTTATCGGCGTTGATTGGACCGGCGCGGGTCAAGGACCTGGTGTTCACCGCCCGGCTGATCGAGGCGCCGGAGGCCCATGCCATCGGCTTGGTCAGCGAGGTGCTGCCCGATCCGGAGGCCCTAGCGGAGCGTGCAACTGCGCTTGCGATGCTGGTGGCGTCGCATGCGCCTTTGACGTTGCAGGCCACCAAGGAGGCGCTGCGCAGGTTGCGCGATAATGCTCAGGATGCAGGGGATAATGACCTGATCCTGATGTGTTACATGAGCGCCGATTTCCGGGAGGGGATGGATGCCTTCCTGGCTAAGCGCACGCCGGTGTGGCGGGGCGAGTAACAGGCCTTCGGCTGGTGTGGGACATGACCCAGGATGGTGCAGGCCTTGTCCATGATGGCTCCTGTACGCGACGAAGCTGGCATTGCGGTGTTATTGCAGCGTTTGGCGGGTGGATGGAGCCGTATGTGCTGATATCGCTGGGGCAGCCCCGCCGGCTGCCGGACTCGGAGCAGCAGCGTCAAGGAAACTGATATCAAACACTAAGAGTTCTGACCTGCGCCGCACTGCCAGCAACCGTCATTGCGAGCCGCTTGCGGCGCGGCAATCTAGGGCCGCTCATACCGTCCTTGCCGCCCCTGGACTGCCGCGCCGCAAGGGCGGCTCGCAATGACGGGAAACGTCACGGGTCAGAACTTTTGGCGCCTGGTAATAACGTCATTCAGACTGTCTATGATTTCTCTGGGAGAACGAGGCTCTCCTGACGTCCCCGCAGGGTAAGGTCGGCGTTGGCCAGCCACAACGGCATTCCAGCGGCGATCCTATGTCCGTGGCTGGGAACTGCGCCCTGAAGATAATCCCGTACGTCTGTGAACATTGTTAGCACTCTGGTAGGAAGAGTGCTAAGACGTCGTTCTAGGGGCCGGCGCCTGGCTGCAGCAGCCAGTTTGTTTCCGCCCCAGTTGGAGCTACCCCCATGAAATTCCGTCCCCTGCACGACCGGGTCGTGGTGCGCCGCATTACGCCGGCTGAGAAGTCCGCTGGTGGGATCATCATCCCCGACACGGTCAAGGAGAAGCCGATGGAAGGCGAAGTGATCGCTGCCGGCCCTGGCGCCCGCAACGAGCAGGGTGCCATTGTGGCCCTGGACGTCAAGGCAGGCGACCGCGTGCTGTTCGGCAAGTGGTCGGGCACCGAGGTCAAGCTGGATGGTGAGGAGCTTCTCATCATGAAGGAAAGCGACCTGATGGGCGTCATTGATGGCGTCGCGCCCGTCGCCAAAGCCGCATAAGAAGGAATTAGAATATGGCAGCCAAAGACGTTCGCTTCGGCGACGACGCACGGAGCCGCATGTTGCGCGGCGTGGACATCCTCGCCGATGCGGTGAAGGTTACGCTGGGGCCGAAGGGCCGCAATGTCGTGATTGACAAGAGCTACGGCGCTCCCCGGATCACCAAGGACGGCGTCACCGTCGCCAAGGAGATCGAGCTGTCGGAGAAGTTCGAGAACATGGGCGCGCAGATGGTGCGCGAAGTGGCCTCGAAGACCAATGACCTCGCTGGCGACGGCACCACGTCGGCGATCGTGCTGGCTCAGGCCATCGTGCGTGAGGGCGGCAAGGCCGTCGCCGCCGGCATGGCGCCGATGGACCTGAAGCGCGGCGTGGATAAGGCGGTCGCTGCCCTTGTGGCCGAGCTGGCGCTGCGCACCAAGAAGATCACCACCGAGGCCGAGACGGCGCAGGTCGGCACGATCAGCGCCAACGGCGAGGCCGAGATCGGCCGGATGATTGCCGAGGCCATGCAGAAGGTCGGCAACGAGGGTGTCATCACCGTCGAGGAAGCCAAGGGCATGGAGACCGAGCTTGAGGTCGTGGAGGGCATGCAGTTCGACCGCGGCTACCTCAGCCCGTACTTCATTACCAACGCGGAGAAGATGACGGTTGACCTTGAGAACCCGTATATCCTGATCCACGAGAAGAAGCTGTCGGGCCTGCAGGTCCTGCTGCCGCTACTGGAAGCGGTCGTGCAGAGCGGGCGCCCGCTGCTGATCATCGCCGAGGACATCGAGGGCGAGGCGCTGGCTACGCTGGTGGTCAACAAGCTGCGCGGCGGCTTGAAGGTTGCGGCCGTGAAGGCGCCGGGCTTCGGTGATCGCCGCAAGGCGATGCTGGAGGACATTGCCGTGCTCACGGGCGGGCAGGTCATCAGCGAGGACCTAGGCATCAAGCTGGAGTCGGTCACGCTGGAGATGCTGGGCCAGGCCAAGCGGGTGCTGATCGAGAAGGAGAATACGACGGTCATCGAGGGCGTCGGCGGGAGCGAGAACATCAAGGGCCGCGTCGAGCAGATCCGGGCGCAGATCGAGGAGACGACAAGCGACTACGACAAGGAGAAGCTGCAGGAGCGGCTGGCGAAGCTGGCGGGCGGCGTCGCCGTCATCCGCGTCGGCGGCAGCACCGAGGTCGAGGTGAAGGAGCGCAAGGACCGCGTTGACGACGCGCTGCACGCGACCCGCGCAGCCGTCGAAGAAGGCATTGTCCCGGGTGGCGGCGTTGCCCTGGCCCGTGCGTCGCTGATCCTGGCGCAGCTCAATGGCGACAACGAGGACCAGAAGTTCGGCATCGAGATCGTGCGGAAGGCGGTCCAGGCGCCGTTGCGTCAGATTGCGGCCAACGCTGGCGAGGATGGCGCAGTGATCGGCGGCAAGGTGCTAGAGAATTCTGACTACGGGTTCGGGTTCGATGCACAATCTGGGACCTACCGCGACCTGGTGGCGGCGGGGATCATTGATCCTACCAAGGTGGTGCGGGTCGCATTGCAGAATGCGGCTTCGGTGGCCGGGCTACTGATTACGACCGAGGCGATGGTTGCTGAGCGGCCGGAGAAGCGGGTGCCCTCGACACCGCCGGCCGGCGGCATGGGCGATATGGATTACTAAGGGAGTTCTTTTCCCTTCGGGGATAGGTGAGGCCGGGGGGTCTTGGCGGCGACGCCAAAAGCCTCTCGGTCCGGGAGACTGATGCTGTTGGGGGAGGAGGTGGTACTTGCCCACCCCCTTACCCCGGCCCTCTCCCGGAGGGAGAGGGAGTAGCAGGTTTTTACTTGGCTTCGGCTTCTTCGTGCTGCTCGGCGGCGTGAGACAGGGCTTCACCGAGCGCTTGGATTTTCTCGGCGCCCTTGCCCTCGGTCTTCTTGGCGATGACGACGGTTTCCTTGCCCAGCTTGGCGACGAGCTTGCGGATGGCTTCGCCGTTCAGCGTGTCGGCGTGCAGGTGCTTCTTCAGGGACTCCAAGTCCTTGACGATGGTCTTTGCGGCGGGGCTGTCCACCTTTTCCAGAGTCGCTTCCCAGCCCTCGATGTTCTTGGTTGCGGCTGCGACGGTGAAGCCTTTTACGCCATCGGTGATGTGCTTGATGGTCGAGTCGAACTGCGGCATGTCCCGCTCCTTTTGGGGGCGCGCCGCGGAATGGCAGCGCGCCGGGTCAGAAGGCGTCAGGGCCTGCTTGGTTCCATTGGCATGAACGCCCAAGACGTCACTTTGGGGAACATGGCCGTATCGTCTCCGGCGCAGGCGCCGTAGCCGGCGGTTCAAACACCGCCAGGTATTCCGACCCGCCCTCCATCGGCAGGGTTGCGACGCGGTGGTAGCCGACGGCGTTCAGCTCGCAGTCCAGCAGGGCTGGCGGGGTGCCGTGTTCCTGGGTAGCGCGGGTGGTGTCTATGATCGCGACGCGGGCGCCGGGGCGCAACGCCGGCAAAAGGTTCACCATCAGGCCGAACGGCTGCTGGATTTCGTGATACATATGGACCAGCAGGGCCAGGTCTACCGAAGCCGGCGGCAGGCGGGGGTCGTGCGCGTCGCCCAACCCGACCGTCACGTTCTGCAGGCCTGATTGGGTTACCCGCCGCTGCAGCGCCGCGAGGTAGTCCGGCACCACATCCTCTGCCAGCACCCGTCCCGTAGGACCGACCCGGCGGGATAGCCGTTCGGTGTAATATCCGTTGCCAGCGCCGATGTCGGCCACTGCCATGCCGGGATGAACGTGCAGGAAATCCATCACCCGCGTGGACTCCCCGGCGCGTTCCCGCTGATCCTCGCTGGCCCAACGGTCCGAGATGATGGAGGCGACCTGGCGGGACGGCGGGGGAAAACGGTTGGCGGGCAGGCCCGCCGGGCCGAGCGGGCCGGTCTGCGCCTGGGCCGTGCTGGCAAGCAGGACGAAGGCGGCTATGATGATCCGCATTGGCCTGGTCCTATCGCAACAGGCGCAGCAGGGCTTGCCCGGCGCCGCTGGCAAGCTCGTTGCGGTCCAGGGTCGCATCCTTGTCCGGGTTGGCGAGCAGGAATGCCCGTTCGACGTAGGCCAGGTATTCCGCCTTGCTGACCTTGCCGTCCCCGTTCGCGTCGGCCTGCCGGAACTCCTGGCCCTTCAGGACGGGCGCGGCTTCCCGCTCGTCGAGGCTGTCGTCGTTGTCTGGATTCAGCTCGTCGAAGTGGGCAGCAGCGGCGCTTTTGACTTCTGCCAAATCGAGTGTGCCATCCTTGTCTATGTCATAGGCGAGCAAGGGGTCGGACTGACGCTCTTCTGGCCGGCGCGTGATGGGTCCTGGGTCATTTTGCGCCAGCATGACCGCGGGCGTTCCGGCCTTCGCTGCCGGGGCAATAGCCGGGCCGCCAATCGCGATGGCCGCAGCGAGCAGGATTTTGGTTGATCGCATGGGTGCGTTCCTATGATGCCGGCACCCTTACGTTGGAGCAGCCGCCCGGTTTGCGAGGAATGCTGGCGGGCTGCACTCCGACTCGGGCGGCATCATGTGAGCTGAGCGATACCAGGCACTGTGATGGTGCATTTCCTTGCCTGCCGCACGGCGCCCTGAACGGGAAGGGGCCGGCCTAACAACTAACGTGCCAAGGCCGGCCAGGGAGATCCCGGCGTGCTAGAGCGGGTTTAATGCAGGTATACCCCGACTCTTTGAGAATCCGGCGCGCCCCCTTGCCAAGCGGTGCTGGGCGGATTCTATCTGTGTCATGATCCGCGCCGGTTTCCTCGACCCCGAATCGCGCAAGGACCTGACCGAGTTGGC
>JAABUQ010001268.1_pt1 | contig 55326 bp, 47 predicted proteins | sample 5560001 | NCBI WGS metagenome assembly JAABUQ01 (sample SAMN10711888, study PRJNA513371) | rock metagenome | isolation source: Antarctica rocks | place: Antarctica: Victoria Land, Finger Mt nord | collected 2015-12-18
CTGTGCCCCCGCCGGTCCCGACGCGAAGGCTCGCAGCATTCCCAACCACGACCCTCCACCTCGCGAATGACGGAAGATGTTACAAGGCCACCTCTTCCAATGCAAAATCGATGCGTAAGCCCTGGCTGCGTCCTGGCGGGCAAGATGACCGGCTCCATCCCCGCGACCGACGCCGTCCCCGTGATCTACCTGCCCGGCGTCAGCCGACCGACCATGCGGGCGACCGACGAGTGCCCTCCGGGCCTCCGCCCCCTCGCCGAGTTGCAATACCGGGGCGTCTTCTGGTCGCAGCACAACGGCAAGGACTGGACGGTCTCGGCGTTCCTCCAGTCCGAGAAGGGCGGGCTGAACCTGCGGGTCGCCCGCGACCCCGCCACCCAGGACGCGGTCCGCCGCGCCGTCGAGAAGCTGATGGACGTGGCGGTCGCCGACCTGGCGGCGAAGTCGGCGGTCGTCCCCCTCGACGCCCAGGACTTCGACGCCCTGCTGGTGGACGACCCCATCGACGACCTCCTGACCTGGCTGGCGGAGCCCGAGGGCGTCCGGTCCCGATGGCAGTCGGAGCCCGGTCGCTGGGACGCACTCCGAAGCCGGTGCAAGACCGAGTACGGGCTCGACCCCGAGAAGGACGGCGAACTCGCCGGGGCCGAGTCCCTGGGGCTCCACGACAAGCCCGCCTGGAAGGGGGCCTGGAAGAGGTGCGCCGCCGCCCCCACACGCTACGCGGGGCTCGCGGACCTGCTCCGCAAGGCGAAGCCCAAGGCCAGGGGCGGCGACCTGCTGGCGAGCCTCGCGGTCGAGTCGTGGCCCCAGGACAACGACGCCGAGGAAGCCTCGCTCCGCCGAGCCCTCCTCGACCTTGAGAAGCTCCCCGTGCCCGCCGCCCGGAAGCGGCTGCTCGACCTCGACGAAGACCACAAGGCGCGGCGGGATTGGGTCTGGGCGAGGCTCGGTCGGTCACCCCTGGCGGACGCCCTCCGCCACCTGAAGACCCTCGCCGGGGCGACCGACGCCCCCCTGAAGGGTGCCACGACCGACGACATCATCCGGGCGTACACCGACCACGGCTGGACCGCCGACCTGGCGGTGCTCGACGCCCTGGCGGCAGTTTCTACCCAGGACGACCGGGCGGCGGTCTCGGCGGCGACGAAGCACGTCTACACCCCCTGGCTCCGCGACCTCGCCGAGCAGTTCCAGGACCGGGTCAAGCAGAAGCCACTGCCGGGGCGGGAGGCGGTCCGGCTGGAGGACGTGTCCCCCGGCACCTGCGTCTTCTTCGCCGACGGCTTGCGATTCGACCTGGGTCAACGGCTCAGGGGACTCCTCGAAGCGAAGGGGCTCGTCGTCCGGCTTCACCACCACACCGCCGCGTTGCCCACCGTGACCCCGACCGCCAAACCCGCCGTCTCCCCCGTCGCCGCCATGATCGCCGGTCTGACGGCGGGCGAGGAGTTCCGCCCGTCCGTGGCGAACGACGGCAAGGAATTGACCATCGACCGGTTCCGCAGGCTCTTGGAGCTAGGCGGCTACCAGATTCTCGGCGGCGACGAGACGGGCAAGGCCGACGGGCGCGGATGGACCGAGTCGGGGAACCTCGACCAGACCGGACACCAGGAGGGCTTGAACCTGGCGAGGCGGGTCCGGGAACTGCTCGCCGCCCTGGTCGAGAGGGTCGAGGCGCTGCTTGCGTCTGGCTGGCAGGAGGTCCGGGTGGTCACCGACCACGGCTGGCTGCTGGTCCCCGGCGGGCTTCCCAAGGCGGACCTGCCCAAGTACCTGACCGCGACCCGCTGGGGGCGTTGCGCCGTCGTGAAGCCCTCGGCGACGGTCGATTACCCGAGCTTCTCCTGGTCCTGGTCGGACGAGGTCCGGGTCGCGTCCCCCTACGGGATCGACAGCTTCATCGCGGGGAAGGAATACAGCCACGGCGGGCTGAGCGTGCAGGAGTGCGTCGTGCCCCAGCTTGCCGTCCGGCATGGCAAGGCGGCGGGGGTTTCCGCGAAAATCGAGCAGGTCCGCTGGGTCGGGCTCCGCTGCCGGGTTACGCTCGGGGGCGACTTCGGCGGCTGCTCGGTCGACCTCCGCGACAAGCCCGCCGACCCGACCACGTCCCTGACCGGGGCGAAGCCCGTCGGGGCGGACGGCAACGCGGCCCTGGTCGTCGCGGACGACGGCCGCGACGGGAGCGGCACCACCCTGGTCCTGCTCGATGCGTCGGGCAAGGTGGTCGAGAAGATGCCGCTCGCGGTCGGGGGATGATCGATGCCGATGGAACTGGACTCGCTCGACAGGATCGCCGCCACCGCCTTCGACGGCTATATCGTCCGCAAGGATTTGGTCCGCAAGTTTTCCCGCCAGTACCTGGTCCCCACCTACGTCTGCGAGTTCCTGCTCGGGCGTTACTGCGCCAGCGTGGACGAGGGGGAAATCCAGGAAGGGTTGCAGATCGTCGAGCGGCAGTTGCGGGACCGGGCGGTCAAGAGCGGCGAGGAGGAACTGTTCAAGGCGCGGTCCCGAGAGTCTGGGTCCGTCAAGATCATCGACCTCGTCTCGGCACGCCTCGACGCCCGCACCGACTCGTACCTCGTCACCCTGCCCAGCCTGCAACTGAAGGACGTGAGGATCGAGTCCAAGCTCGTCGGCGAGAACGAGCGGATGCTGACCGGCGGCTTCTACGCCGAGGTCGACCTGGAATACGACGCCTCGATCGCCCAGGAGAAGAACGGGCGACCGTTCTCCGTCCCCGCACTCCGACCGATCCAGCTATCGAAGCGGGACGTGCTGAACGCGCTCTACGAGGGTCGGAGCCGGTTCACGACCCCGGAGTGGAAGCATTTCCTGCTGCGGAGCATCGGCCTGGAGCCCACGAACCTCACCGAGCGGCAGGTCGATGTCTTCCTCCTCCGAATGGTCCCGTTCGTCGAGAACAACTACAACCTCGTCGAACTCGGTCCGCGAGGCACCGGCAAGAGCCACCTGTTCCAGCAGATTTCCCCCTACTCGCACCTCGTCAGCGGCGGCAAGGCGACCGTCGCCCGGATGTTCGTGAACATGGCGACGGGTCAGCGGGGTCTGGTCTGCCAGTACGACGTGGTCTGCTTCGACGAGGTCTCGGGCGTCTCCTTCGACCAGAAGGACGGCGTGAACATCATGAAGGGGTACATGGAGTCGGGCGAGTTCAGCAGGGGAAAGGAGAGCATCCGCGCCTACGGCAGCATGGTCATGGTCGGCAACTTCGACGTGGACGTTCAGCACCAGCAGCGGGTCGGGCACCTGTTCGGTCCGATGCCCCCCGAGATGCGGAACGACACGGCGCTGATGGACCGCATCCATTGCTACCTGTCCGGCTGGGACGTGCCGAAGATCAGCGAGGCGGTCAAGACCGACCACTTCGGGCTCGTGTCCGACTTCCTGAGCGAGTGCTGGAGCCGCCTGCGGGGCCAGGGGCGTGCGTCGCTCCTGCAAGGCAGGATGACCTACGGCGGCGCGCTCAGCGGGCGTGACCAGAACGCGGTCAACAAGACCGTCGGCGGGCTGATGAAGCTCGTCCACCCCTCGCCCGAGGTTGCCGTGCCCGACGATGACCTCGAATGGGCTGTCAGGCTGGCGATGGAGTGCCGACGCCGGGTCAAGGAGCAGCAGAAGCGGCTGGTCATTGCCGAGTTCCGCAACACGCAGTTCAGCTACACGCTGGGCAAGGACGGGGTCGAGAAGTTCGTGGTCACGCCCGAACTCCAGAGCGAAGACCACATCGGCAAGGACCCGCTCCCGCCTGGACAGGTCTGGGGGATCAGCCCCGGCGGTCAGGACGAGGGGTCGGGGCTGTTCCGGGTCGAGGTGACCGAGGGACCGGGCAGCGGGGTCCGCATCCTCAACCGCCCCGCGCCCCCCGCCTTCGCCGAGGGCGTGAGGTACGCCGAGCAGAACCTCTTCGCCCGCGCCGCAGAACTGGTCGGCGACCGGAACCCGAGGGAGCACGAGTTCTCGGTCCAGTTGCGGGCTTACGACGCCTCGAAGGGGGGAGGCTCGCTCGGGGTCTCCGCCCTCCTGGCGATGTGCGGGGCATTGCTCGGCAAGAGCCTCCGTGGCGGCTTGGTGGTCGTCGGCGGGCTCAACCTGGGCGGCTCGATCGACCCGCTGCACAACGCCATCGACGTGGTCGAACTCGCCGTCGAGAAGGGGGCGTCCGTCGTGCTGATGCCCGTCTCGGCTCGGAAACAACTCTTCGACCTCTCGGACGACATGGCGACGAAGGTCAACGTCTTGTTCTACGGGGACGCTCGGGAAGCTCTGATCAAGGCGATCGCCGATTGAGATCGGCGCGGCCAGGATGGGGTCCCGCCCGATGACCACACCGCGACAGCGCCCCGCCCCAAGCCCAGGGGGTTGAAAGGGCTGATCGGCGAAGCTGGGCTCTTAACCGACGGGACTCCCAGCCAGGAGGGAATTTCAAGTTCGGCGGTAATTACTTCTACAAGCTCTGACAATACCGAACAAAATCCTTGACTTCGGCGTCCGTAACCTGTGATACTTATCACAATGAACGGGCGCCAATCTGTCTCCCCGATTTCGGACCTGTTGCGACGGACGATCGCCGAGAGCGGTGTCTCGTACAACGCGCTCCAGCAAGAGACCGGCGTGACCAGAGCTAGCGTGATGCGGTTCGTCAGGGGCTCGCAATCGCTTCGGCTCGACATGGCCGACCGGCTCGCCGCCTACTTCGGGCTCGCCCTCCAGAAACAGGAGTGAGGATTCATGGGCAGCGTCTTCAAGAAGGCCGTGACCCGACCCCTCCCGCCGGGGGCCGAATTCATCACCCGTCAGGGGACGAGGCTCGTCCGTTGGCGCGACGCGAAGGGGAAAGCCCGGACGGCCGTGGTGACCGCCGGGCGGGACGGGGCTGACCGCATCCGGGAGGAGTCTAAGACCTACTTCGCACGCCACCGCGACGGCAACGGCATGGTCGTCGAGACGGCGACGGGGTGCCGCGACGAGGGGGCCGCCCGCCAGGTGCTCGCCGACCTCGAACGTAGATCCGAGAGGGTGCGCTCTGGCCTTCTCACTTCGGCCGAGGACCGGGTCGTCGAGCACCTGACGACCCCGATCGGCGAGCACATCGCCGGGTATATCACCAGCCTCGAAGCGAGCGGGGCGAGCCCGAAGCACGTCGGGGAGACGCGGCGAGTCTTGAAGATGGTCCTCGACGGGTGCGGCTTCGGCTCGCTCTCCGCGCTGGAACGGGCGGCGGTCGAGAGCTGGCTGAACCAGCGGCGACGAAACGGCTCCTCCGCTCGGACCCGGAACATCGACCTCACGCACCTGATCGCCTTCGGCAACTGGTGCGTCACCAACGGCCGATTGACCAGCAACCCGTTCCGGGGCATCGCGAAGGCGAACGAGTCCGAGACGCGCCGCCGCCGTCGGGCCATGACGGAGGCCGAGTTGGTGCGTCTCCTCGACGTGGCCCGGCATCGGCCCCTCGCCGAAGCTCTCACAGTGCGGAAGGGGAAACGGGCGGGGGAACTCTACGCCCAAGTCCGGCCCGAGATCAGGGAACGGCTCGACTCCCTCGGGCGAGAGCGGGCCCTCATCTACAAGGCCCTCGTCCTCACCGGCCTCCGGAAGAACGAGCTTGCCTCCCTGACCGTGGGGCAGCTGCGGCTGGACGGCCCCATGATGCACGCCGAACTCGACGCCGCCGACGAGAAGAACCGCGAGGGCAACGGCGTCGCGATCCGCGCCGATCTAGCGGCCGATCTGAGACACTGGCTCGCGGACAAGCTCGTCAAGCTTCAAACCGAGGCTCGCCGCCGGGGGGCGCCGATCCCGGCGCGGCTCCCCGCCGGTCTGCCGCTCTTCGTCGTGCCCGACAAGCTCGTCAAGATCTTCGACCGCGACCTGAAGGCGGCCGGCATCCCGAAGCGGGACGAGCGGGGGCGGACTCTCGACGTCCACGCCCTGCGGACGACCTTCGGCACGCTCTTGAGCAAGGGTGGGGTGTCGTTGCGGACGGCCCAAGCCGCGATGCGTCACGCCGACCCAAGCATGACGGCGAACGTTTACACCGACCCGAAGCTCCTCGACGTGAGCGGGGCCCTCGACGCCCTACCGAGCCTGCCCCTCGAAGGCGAATGCGAACGGAATCAGGCTCATGCTACCGGCACCGGGGCCTATGGCCTGGGTCTCGTTGCACTCCCCGTTGCACTGACGCACGGCAACGGTGGGCAACCCGAGGGTAGCGATGACAAAGAAAGAGCCGGACACTCCGACTCGTTCGGAGGCGCCCGGCTCGACGTAACCGCACAGTCTGTCAAGGATAGAGGCGTCGTGACAACGCCTGACACCTATCCTTCGGAATGGGCGATGCAGGACTTGAACCTGCGACCCCCAGCGTGTCGAGCTGGTGCTCTAGCCAACTGAGCTAATCGCCCGGACAGAAAGGATGAATCTAACCACCGGCGGGTCGACTGTCAAGAAGACTCTCGAAGCCTCCGGGCTGTCCGTCCTCGATCGTCAGACCTCAAGGATCTCGCCCGACTTCTTCTCGGCCATCTCGTTGACCTTCCCCTCGAACCGCTTGGTGAGGCCCTGGATCTCCTCCTTGCAGGTGGCGAGGTCGTCCTCGGTCAGGACCTTGTCGGTCAGCTCCTTGTCGGCCGACTTGTTCGCGTCGCGGCGGATGTTCCGGATCGAGACGCGGGCCTCCTCGGCGAGGTCCTTGACCCGGGCGACGAGCTTCTTGCGCTGCTCGACCGAGAGCGAGGGGACGTTGAGCCGGATCGCCTTGTTGTCGGAGTTCGGCGTGAGACCGAGGTCGCTCGACTGGATCGCCTTGATGATGTCGCCGATGGCCGTCTGGTCGAACGGGCGGATCAGGATCTGCTGCGGCTCGGGGGTGCTCAGGTTGGCGAGCTGCTTCAGCGGGGTCGGCGAGCCGTAGTACTCGACCCGGATCGAGTCGACGAGGCCGACGTTCGCCCGGCCGGTCCGCACGCCGCGGAGCTGGTCGGTCAGCAGGGCGATGCTCTTCTCCATCTTCTCTTCGGCTTCGAGGGCGATCTCTTCGATGCTCATGGCTGCACCTCGGGGGGCGGGCGGCGCTCGTAACTCCCGGCCGTCCGGTCGCGCGGACGGGACGCAGGCCCGGCCGGATGATTCTACGCGATCGGGGCCGTCGTGCCATGCCCCGGCCGGGGGCGGGGGGTGTTGGCGATCCAGGTGCCGATCGGCTCGCCGGCGATCGCCCGCTCGATGTTCCCTTCCTTCTTGAAGTTGAACACGAGGATCGGCAGGCCGTTGTCCAGGCACATGCCGATGGCGGTCATGTCCATCACCTTCAGGTCCTCGCGCATCACCTGGTCGTACTTCAGGTGGTCGTAGCGGACGGCGTGGGGGTTCTTCTCGGGGTCGGCCGAGTAGACGCCGTCGACCCGGGTCGCCTTGAGGATGACCTCGACCCCCAGCTCCTTGCCGCGGAGGGCCGCCGCGGTGTCGGTGGTGACGAACGGGCTGCCGGTCCCGGTCGCCAGGATGATCACCCGGTTCCGCGCCAGGTGCGACAGGGCGCGGCGGCGGATGAACGGCTCGGCGACCTCGGCCATGTGGATCGTGGTCATCAGCCGGGTCTCGCAGCCCATCGACTCCATCGCGTCCTGCAGGGCCAGGCCGTTGATGACCGTGGCGGTCATCCCCATGTAGTGGGCCGTCGCCTCCTTGACGACGTTGGAGCCGCGGAGCGAGGCCCCCCGGAGGATGTTGCCGCCGCCGACGACGATCGCCAGCTCGACCCCTCGGCCGGCGACCCGCGACGCCTGGCGGGCGATCCGGCTGACCTCCTCGACGTCGATGCCCCCCTCGCCGGGCCGGCAGAAGCTCTCGCCGGAGAGCTTCAGCAGGACGCGTCGGAAGGCGGGCGGGCCGAGCGGCTGGACGTCCATCTGCGGGGCTCCCTCCGCCTGGTTCGGGCGGTCCTGGGTCGCGAGGCTCGGCCGGTGACGCTGCGAGGCACGGGGGGCGGCGGGCCCGGGGTCAGTCCTTGGGCGGGGCGGGGGCCGAATTCTCGCCGACGATGAACCGGGCGAACCGGCCGACGGAGATGTTCTCCCCGGTCCGGGCGTTGACCTCCTGGATCAGCTGGCGGATCGACTTGGCGTCGTCCTTGACGAACGGCTGGTCGAGCAGGACGCTGTTCTCGCCGGCCCACCGCGAGAGCTTGCCCTCGACGATCTTCTCGCGCATGGTCTCGGGCTTGTTGGCGACCTCGGCGACGAGGGCCGCCTTCTGGGCCTCGAGCTGGTCGGCCGGCATGTCCTCGCGGCGGATGTACCTGGGGTTGGCGCCGAGGATGTGGACGGCGAGGTCCTTGCAGAGGGCGCGGAACTCATCGTTGCGGGCGACGAAGTCGGTCTCGCAGTTGACCTCGACCATCGCCCCCTGCTTGCCGTCGTGGTGGATGTAGACCTCGACCCGCCCGGCGTTGGTGGCGCGACCGGCGCGGTTCTCGGCGTTCTTGCCGTGCTTGGCCTTGGCCAGGTCCGTCGCCTTCTTGACGTCCCCCTCGGCCTCCTTCAGGAGGGCCTTGCATTCCATCAGGCCGAGGCCGGTCGTCTTGCGGAAGTCGTTCACCATCTGGGCCGTGATCTCGGCCATCGCGGGGTCTCCTTCGTTCGGTCGTTCGATCGGTCCGTGCGGTTCGGTCGGGTCGTGGTCGGCGTCGACGCCGAGGGCGCGAGGCCCTCCCGGGGAGGACGGGCCCCGCGCCCCGATGGGCGGTTCGATCCGGGTCGCGGCCGCGGGGCCGGGTTACTCGGCGGCCGGTGCGGCCTCGGGGGTCGCGGGATGCTCCGGCGCCTCGACCTTCGGCTCGGCGGTCCCGGTCTCGGTGGCCGGGCCGTCGGCGCCGGCGACCGACTCGGGCTGTCCGGCGACCTGCACGTTGGCCGGCGAGGGCGTCGGCGAGGCGGCCTGGGCGGGCGCGGGGGCCGGCGCCGACCCGGGTCGGCCGGTCGACCGGCTGATCGCGGGGCCTCGCCCCGGGCCTCCGCCGCCTCGACGGTCGCGGTCGCCGCGGCGGTCGCCCCGGCCCGGCTGGTCGCGATCCCCCTCGCGCGGGGGCGGCTCGGCCGGTGCGGAGGCCTTGCCCTCGATGATCGCCTCGATCAGGCGCCTGATCACCAGCTCGATCGACCGCATGCTGTCGTCGTTGCCGGGGATCGGCAGGTCGACGTCGTCGGGGTCGCAGTCGGTGTCGAGCAGGGCGACGACCTTGATCCCCAGCTTCTTCGCCTCGGAGACGGCGATGTGCTCGCGGTGCGGGTCGACGATCAGGAGCGCCTCGGGCAGGCGGGTCATGTGGCGGATCCCCGAGAGGTTGCGCTCGATCTTCTTCCGCTCGCGGGTGAGGGTCGCGATCATCTTCTTGGAGTAGCTGAGGGCCTGCTCGCCGTCGAGCGTCTCCTCCAGCTCCTCGAGCCGTTCGAGCCGGCTGCGGATCGTCCGGAAGTTGGTCAGGGTCCCGCCGAGCCACCGCTCGGTCACGTACGGCATCTGGGCCCGGCCGCACTCCTCGACGAGGGTCTCGGCCGCCTGCCGCTTGGTGCCGACGAACAGGATCAGGCCGTTGTTCGAGGCCACCCGGTTGAAGAACTTGGTCGCGCGGAGCAGACCGCGGACGGTCTCTTTCAGGTCGATGATGTGGATCAGGTTCCGCTTGCCGTAGATGTACGGCTTCATCTTCGGGTTCCACCGGCTGGCCCGGTGGCCGAAATGCACTCCGGCGTCGATCAAGTCTTTCACCGCGATGGACACGAGGGCGACCTCCCGGACAGTCACGGACGATTCCGGGCCGCAACCCCGGGGCGGATTGCCTCGGGCGGCCGTTCCAAGGGGATCGGTTGTGGGCCAAGATGGCGCGAAAGGCGAATGTAACAGACGACCCCGGGCCCCGTCAAACTCGGGAAGCCGAGGGCGAGACGAGAATCGGCCTGCCGTCGGCCTGCAACGTGGCCGGCAGCGTCCGGTCTCGGCGGCGGGCGAGCGACCAGGAAGGCCGATCCGTCGGGCGGACGTCCATTCCGCTCGGCGTCGTAGCCCCTGGACGACGTCCTGGACACCGCAGGAAGAACGAAACCGACTTGCGATCCTTATCCACCCTGGCTAAATCGCACCCGTCCCTGGTATCATGCGCAAGAAGCCTATGATCTATCACAGCCATTTATGATCAAAAGGGGGGCCGTGAGCGATGCGACCAACGCTTGTCATCGCCCTGATCATCGCGTCCGCCGCCGGGTCGCTCGGTGCCGACCGGCCGATCCCGCAGGATGGCGCCCGGATGCAGAAACGATCCCGCGATCGACTCGTGTGGAACCGACTGACCTTGCGGGGGGCCTACGACAGGATCGGCGAGAAGGACCCCCGTTGGGACGGGGCGGCCCGCGAGGCCCTCGACCTTGCGGCCAGGATGTTCTCCCAGCAGGTCGACCCGGTCGTCACCCTGGCCGAGATCCACGTCGCGGCGAAGAAGGCGGTCGACGCCGGCTGCAAAGACCCGATGATCCTCTATCTGTACGCCCGCTCCTCGGTGGAGGCAAACTTCCCGCAGCAGGAGGAATACGCCCGGCGGATCCAGGCGGCCGCGGACGCGATGTCGGCCGGCAAGTCCTCGCCGTACCGTCGGGCCGTGGCCGGGCAGATGGCCCTCGAGCTCAGGGCCTGGAAGAAGGACCCGACCCCGGAGGAAAAGCTCGAGGTGCAGCAAGGCCTCGACGCCCTCGTCGACCTGCTCCCGCGGAGCATCGCCGAGGATGCGAGGAACGAGGACTGGGAGGTCGGCTGGTTCACGACCCTCGACTCGATCATCGCCCTGCAACGCAAGGCCGGCGGCGACTACAAGGCCGCGTATGACCGGGTCGACGCCAAGCTCGCGAAGATCCCCGGGATCGAGGCCCTGAGGCTCACGGTCCGGGGTCAGTTCCAGATCCACTGGGGCTGGGAGGCGCGCTCCACCGCCTTCGCCCACGCCGTGACCGAGGAACAATTCCGGCTCTTCGACGCGCGACTCCGGGACGCCCGCGACGCGTTGAACGCGGCCTGGGAGGCGAAACCGGGCGCGCCCGAGGTCGCGAAGCTGATGCTCACCGTCGAGAAGGCGATCGGCGGCGGGGATCGCGAGGCGATGGAGACCTGGTTCGAGCGCGCCATGACGACCGACGGGAACGACCAGGATGCCTGCTGGTCGAAGCTCGACTGGCTCGACCCCAAGTGGCACGGCGGGGACTCGCCGGACGAGATGATGGCCTTCGGCAAGGCCTGCCGCGCGACGAAGAACTGGCAGGCAGGGATCACCCTGCTCGCCGCCAACGTCCACCTCCGCTATTACATCATGCTCCGCCCGGGTGAGAGGGCGCCATACATGAGCTCGCCTGAGGTCTGGTCCGAGATCGAGGCCGTCTACGACGAATATCTGAAGCATTACCCGCGCGACAGGGAAGCTCGCAGCAAGTACGCGGTCCTCTGCTTCCTCGCGACACACTACCCCGAGGCACACGCCCAGTTCCAGGCCCTCGGCGACGGGTTCATCAGATGGACGAGTTTCCCCACCTTCACCCTCGAGTCCATCCAGAGGATGCGTGAGGATGCCGCCAAGGTCGTCGGTGGCAAAGCGCACCCGGAAGGCGCAACCGCCCCGAAGGGCGATGGCCGCCCCAACCCGTAGCCGGGCGGCTGCCGATACCGATTTTCGATCTTGCCAGTCGTCCAGGCTACGAACGTAGTACCGCGGGCACGACCTGGACGACCGGCCACGCGACTTCGACGTCGAGGAATGTCCGCCCGCTGCCGTGATCCATGCACGGAGCGGGCATTCTCGCCCGCGGCGACGGACCGGCTCAACGCCGCAAGTCGCTTCGGTCTAAGGAGCTGGGGAACTAGGATTCGAACCTAGACTAACTGATCCAGAGTCAGCCGTGCTACCGTTACACCATTCCCCAAGCGATGTCGCCTCGACACGCTTGTTTCTAGCGGAAAAGTCGGGGTCTTGTCAAGGGAAGCGACGCGCCTTTGGCCTTGCGGCGGGGGGGCCTCCGGCTACAATCCCCACCCGCCCCGGGTGCGGTAACGGAATCTGGTCGCCGCAAGAAACAAGGGGTCCGGGACTTATCGACGCCAGGCGATGCGTCCGCCTCGCACAGGCTTCTGTACCTCGGTTTGCAGGGGTTCTCGAAGCGGACTCCAGGTGGGATTTCATCCCAGAGCCCCAGGACTGCCCAGTCGGACCAGAAACAATTACCACACCCACCCGCCCCGGCCCGTGCGTCGGGGCCTGGCCGGGGAGGGCTGCGTGGGAACGATCCTCCGGTTGTCTCTGGGAAGGCCGGGGCGTCTCGCGGGCCTGGTCGCCGCGGTCTCGGCCGCGGGGCTGGTCGCGGGGCGATGGGACGACCTGGCCGAGAAGCGGGTCGCCGTGGTTGCCCCGGGGCGGGCCGTCCGGGGGGCCTGGCAGCGGCCGGGGCCGCTCCGGAGGGTCATCGCCCGCGAGGGGATCCGGACGATCGTCACCCTGACGGCGATCAACCAGGACGACCCGAAATACGTCGACCAGGCCGCCGTCGTCCGCGAGACGGGGGTCCGCTGGATCCTCGTGCCGATGCGAGGGTCGCGGGCGACGATCGAGCAGATGGCCGAGGCGGCCGACCTGATCGCCGACCCCTGCCTCCAGCCGGTCTTCTTCCACTGCGTCGCCGGCCATCACCGGTCGAGCCTCGCCCACGCGGCCTACCGGGTCCGCCACGACGGCTGGGACGCCGCGCGGGCCTGGGCCGAGGTCTCCGCGCTGCCGTGGGCCCGGCCGTCGGCCGACGGCGACGATCGCCGCCTGATCGAGGAGTTCGCCGCCTCGCGGTTCGCCGACGGGGCCCGATTTGAAGGGGATACATCCGATGAAGCTCGGCCGATTGCGGAAGTGGGCCCTGCGGCCGGCGATCGCGGCGGCGGCGATCGTGGCGACGGCGGTGGGCTGGAACTTCGCCACCGGGAACTTCGGCCCGGTGATCGAGGGCCGGGCGTACCGGTCGGCCCAGCTGAGCCCGAGCGGGCTGGCGCGGGTCATCCGTGAGCACGGGGTCCGCACGGTCCTGAACCTCCGGGGCCGGAACCGCGACCGGGCCTGGTATCGGGGCGAGCGCGAGGCCACGCTCGCGGCGGGCGCGACCCAGGTCGACATCGCGCTGTCGTCCTGCGTCTGGATGTCCCGGACGCAACTGCGGACGCTGGTGGACGTCCTGGAGACGTGCGAGAAGCCGGTCCTGATCCACTGCTGGCGCGGCGCCGAGCGGACCGGGCTGGCCTCCGCCTTCCTCGCCCTGCTCCAGGACGGGTCGACCCTGGCGGACGCCCGTGCCCAGTTCTCGCTCCGGCATCTGTTCGTCCGCTACGGCGACGGCAAGGTCACGGCCGAGCACCTCGACCGGTACGCGTCCTGGCTGGCGACGAACCGGCTCGACCACTCCCCCGCCGTCTTCCGTCGCTGGGTCGCGACCGGATACGTGCCCGGCAAGCCGAACCGCGAGGACTGGCCGATCGACCCCTATCCGCTCGTCGTCACCACCCGCCCGACCCCGCATGGGCCGGAGGAGACCGAGGTCTTCGACCCCCGCGGCCGGCCCCTCGCGGGCGCCGCCAGGGCCGACCTCGAGCCCGCCGCGGTCCGCTGACGCGGCTGGTCATCCTCCCGAGCACCCGGGTCGGACGCGGAACCCTTGACCCGCCGCCGGACGCCTCGCCCCGGAGCCTGCCGATGCCGATCCCCAGCCACGAGACGACCGTCCGGGTCCGCTACGCCGAGACCGACCGGATGGGCCTGCTCCACCACGCGAACTACATCGTCTACTTCGAGATGGCCCGGACCGAGCTGCTCCGCGCCCGGGGCGTCACCTACCGCGAGATGGAGGACGCCGGGCATCTGCTCGTCATCGTCGACCTCGACTGCAAGTATCGGAAGCCGGCCTATTACGACGACCTGCTCACCATCCGGGTCACGGTCGAGCGGGTCACGCACGTCAAGATCGTCCACAAGTATGAGGTCCTCCGCGACGGGGTCCTGCTCGCCGAAGGGCATTCCACGCTCGCTTGCGTCGATCGCAACGGCCGTCCGCAGGCACTCCCGGAAGTCTTTCAATAAGAAGCGTTCACATCCCATCGCGAAAATGCGGCGATCCCGGGCGGATCCGCCTGAGCTTGCGCAGGGTCACGCGCGAAGGCTTGCGCGACCGTCCGGGTTCCGAGGCCGCCCAAGGATCATCCGGGACTGCCGATGGGATTCGTCGCTCGACCGGGATTGTCTCTAGGAGGGGGTGGCGGGGCGCGTTAGCCTGGGGGCCGTCCCCAATTCGGGGTCGCCCTTCCATCACGTTCGATCGGGCCGAGGGGACCGCGATGGACGCCCGCCTCCGGGTGCTCGGGGGAGGGGGCGCGTCCGCGTGAGTCCTCCAATTCGCGGGGGAATCGGGCCATGGCGTTCGTCACCTGTCCGTCGTGCGGCGAGAAGGGGCGGATCCCGCTCCACCTGATCGGCAAGCGGATCAAGTGCTCGAAGTGCGCGGCGAGCTTCCAGGTCGCTCCGCCCGGGGCCAAGGCGCACGCCGCCGGGGCGGTCGCGCCGGCGATGGCCGTCGCCGCGACGTCGGCCTCCCAGCCCGGGACGATCGAGGTCGAGGGGCTCGACGCCGCGAGCTGGAGCGCGACCGCCGTCCTCGGGGCCGAAGGGGACCATCATCACCACGACCACGATCATCACCACGACGAGGCGACCGCGGCCTTCACGGCCTCGCCCCACGACGCGGCCCACCCCGAGGTCCACGGCAAGCAGTACAAGGTCCTCACGCCCAAGGACAAGTGGTTCGGCGGCAAGTTCGAGCTGGCGAGGCTGGAGGAGGCGTTGAACCACTATGCCCGCGAGGGCTGGGTGGTCCGGTCGATGGCGACCCCCCTGGTCACCGGCTTCTCGGGCGGTCCCCGCGAGGAGCTGGTTGTCCTGCTTGAGCGATGAGACCCAAGGCTGCTGGACTCGGTGATCGAGGCCGTCGATCGGGACACGGCGAGGGGGCCTATGCCCCCTCGACCGACTTGCCGAAGAACTTCTCGGCCTCGGCGACGACGTCGTGGAGGATCGCCTCGGCCTCGGCGTCGGGGATCGCCAGGAGGTCGCGGGCGAGGTCGAGGTTGCGGTGCTCGGCCTCGGTGACGACCCGGTCGGCGACAGTCCGCCGGACCATCAGGGCGAACTCGTCGCGGCACCAGTCGCGGATCGTCGCCTCGTCGATCCCGAGCGCGTGGGCGTCGGCGATGTGGTCGGGCCACTTCGCGCGCGACGCGGGCAGCTCCTCGAGGATGTGCTTGAGCTTCTTCCGCCAGTTCTTCCGGTCGTATTCCGAGCCGTGGAACGGCTCGGGCTCGGCGGCGTCGCGCGGGTCCCCCTCGTCGTCGAGGTTCCAGGCCCCGGCGGCCCGCGCGTTGATCGGGCCGGCCTTGGCGTGGTCGTCGCCGAGGACGCGGCGGAGGCTGTCGAAGAAACCCATCGGATGCTCCTTGGTCTGGCGGGTCGACGCTCGCGATCGGTCGTGTCACGGCCGTCCCGGCCCCCACCTCGCTCGTCCGGGCCCGGATGTCGGTCGTCAGCCTCATCGGGCGGGCGCGGGGGCCTTCGGGGGTGCTTGGAAGTAGTCGTACACGGACCGGGCCACGTCGGCGCAGAGGCGGTTGCCGGCATTGTCCGGGGTGTACCGGCCGTCCTCGTGGCCCGTCGAGAGGACGCAGAGGGCCACAGGACCGCCCTTGGTAACGAGGATGCCGGCGGCCGTCCGGGTCCCGTCGACGCTGCCGGTCTTGAACGCGAGCTTCGTGCCGGGGGGGAGGAAACGGGGGAACTTGTCCTTGTCGTCGCAGGCGAGCATGTGCTTGAGCATCGCCTCGCTGGCCTCGGCGCTGACGAGTTTCCTGGTCTGGAGCGCCTCGCAGAGCCGGAGCATGTCGAGGGCGGTCGTGCTCCCGAGGCCGAACTGCTTGCTCCGCTCGGGGAAGGCCGAGGTCTCGCGGCGGAAGACCTTCGAGTGGAGCTTCGTGTTGGGGAAGCCCATCGATGCCATCGTGGCCGCAGTCGAGGGGATGCCGATCTCGTCGACGACGAGGTTCGTCGCGGTGTTGTCCGAGTAGACGATCATCAGGTGGATCGCGTCGCGGAGCGGGAACGTGGCGCCGTCCGAGAAGTGATCGGTGAGGATGCCCGATCCCGGGACCTTCGCGGCCCCGGTGAGGACGACCTTCTTGTCGAGGTCGAGCGTCCCCTCGCCCGCGCGTCGATAGGCCTCGATCATGACGGGGAACTTGATCAGGCTGGCCGTCGGCATCGGGTCGTTCTCGTGGCAGAAGAACGCCTCCCCCGTGTCGAGGTGCTTGACCGCGACGGCGACCTTGCCCCGATAGCCGTCGATCAGCGGGCGGAGCCGCGCTTCGAGCGAGTCCCCCGCACCCGCGGAACGCACCGCCGGGGCGAGCAGGAGCGCGATCGCGGCGAGGGAGATCGGGCGTGTCGGTCGGATCATGGCTCGTCGGCTCGGGTCGTTCCTGGTCGGGGTGGGTCCGCGACGGCCGGGTCGGCGGCACCCCCCGGCGGGAATATTCTCTCAGGTCGGCTCGGTCCCGCCAACGACCTGATCGGATCGAACGACGCGCCCGGCCTTACGGGACCGGGGGGGCGCATCGGCCGTCCCGTCTCCGTATGATTTCGGGGATACGATCGGGCCGACCGACGACCGGGGCCCGCGCAGCTCGAACCCGCGGGGGATCGCCATGGCGGATCGCTGGGGATTGGGTCCGGTCTTCACCTATGAGTCGCTCCTGAACGCCCGGCGGTGGCAGGTCTACGCCGGCCGGTCGCTGTTCGTGCTCATCCTCCTGATCGGCATGGGGTGCGTCTGGGCCTCGGCGACGACCTGGGCACCGGGGCCGGGGGTGGCGTTGACCTTCCAGCAGATGGCGGCGATCGGCGAAGGGTTCTTCTACGCCTTGACCGGCATCCAGGTGGCCCTCATCCTGCTGGCGGCCCCGGCGGCGGCGGGCTCGATCTGCGTCGACCGGTCGCGGGGGACGCTCCTGCATGTGATGGTGACCGACCTGTCGGACGTCGAGATCGTCCTGGGCAAGCTCGGCTCCAGGCTGGCCCCCGTGCTCGGCCTGCTCGCCTGCGGGGTCCCGGTCACGGCGCTGGCCGCGCTGCTCGGGGGGATCGACTTCGGCGCCCTCCTCGGCGCCTTCGTCGTGACGATGGCGCTGGCCGTCCTCGGCTGCACGATGGCGATGGTCCTCTCGATCTGGGCGAAGAAGACCCACGAGGTCCTCCTGGCCGTCTACATGGTCTTCGGGCTGGGGCTGATCGCGCTGCCGACCTGGTGGGGCATGACCCACGGGATGAAGCTCCGGACCCCGCCGGACTGGTTCCAGAAGGCGAACCCGTTCGTGATCGTCTTCGCCCCATACAATAAACCCGGATTCGTCCATGCGATCGACTACGCCGTGTTCGTCGGCGTCGCGCTCGCGATCTCCGCGGCGCTGGCCGTTGTGACGATCTGGAGGCTGCGGCGGTCGGTCGTCTCCTCGTCGGGCCGGGCGGAGCGAGCCAATCGGCGCGGGTTCGAGCTCTCGAAGATCTTCCCGTCGCTCCCGGGGCCGTCGCTCGACCGCAACCCCGTCCTCTGGCGCGAGTGGCATCGGAACCGGCCGTCGCGGTTCGCCCGGCTGATCTGGCTCGGGCTGATGCTCTTGACGTGGTCCCTGGCGGCCTGGGGGACCGCCGACCTGATCTCAGGGGGCGATCAAAACAGGCCGAACGCGCTGACGACTGCCTTCCTGATCCAGCTCGTCTTCGGCCTGTTGATCCTCAGCGCCACGGCCCCCACGGCGCTGGCCGAGGAGCGGGTCCGAGGCAGCCTGGACGTCCTGATGGCCACGCCGATCCCGTCGCGGTCGATCGTCGAGGCCAAGTGGTGGGGGGCCTATCGGATGGTGCTGATGCTCATGCCCTTGCCGTTCCTCACGACGACCTTCCTCGTCGCGCTCAGTCCGGACATCCCCACTTGGGCGACGACCAACCGGGTCTTCTCCCAGACTCCCGTCCCGCTGACGGTCTTGGAGCGAGTCGTTGCGGTTGTGCTGGAGCCGGCCGACTTCCTGGCGTCGGGCGCGGTCATCGTCAGCCTGGGCGTGGCGCTGGCGACCTGGGTCCGCCGGCTCGGCCGCGCGGTCGCCGCGAGCGTGATCGCCTTCGTCGTGCTCGGCATCGGCTGGCCGATCCTGGTCGAGACGGTCCTCTTCCGGATCGTCCGGTCCTTCAGCAACAGCTTCGACTGGCAGGCCCGCAACCGATGGCTGCTGCACTGCCTGGTCGCGCCGAGCCCGATCGTGGGGCCCCTATCGTCGCTCCAGGTACTCCAGGGCTCCCCGTTCGAGGATCGGTGGTGGTCCTGGGTCGGCCTCACGGTCGTCGTCGCGCTCAAGGCGGCGGTCGCGGCGGGGCTCTTCTGGCTCACGTGCCGGACCTTCGACCGCTGCCTCGGCCGCGTTCGCGAGGTCCGGCCGACCGGGGTCGATGCCAGGACCGAAGCCCCAGAGGCGCTCACGGCCAGCTTGGGTTGACAGCAGGGAACGCGGAGCGGATCGACGCTTGCGGGAGTCGTCGCGATCCGAGGCCGTGTCGAGTGGCTGATTTCGAGGACCCCCGCCGCGGACCGAGGCGACGATCGATGAGACGGGCCCGCACCATCGCAACCCTCCTCGTGCTCGGAGGCCTGGCCCGGGGCCGAGACTCCGAGGCCCAGGTCCCCCGGATCGAGTCGCGTGCCGAGTCCTCGGGATACGAGGAGACAAGTCGATACGCCGATGTCGTCCGGTTCATCGACGACATCCGGCGCATCGACCCGTCGGTGCGCGTCGAGACGTTCGGCCGGTCGGCGGAGGGTCGCGACCTGCCGCTCTTGATCCTGGCCGATCCGCCCGCCTCGACGCCCGTCGAGGCCCGACGGTCGGGCAAGCCGGTCGTGTTCGTGATGGCGAACATCCACGCGGGCGAGGTCGAGGGGAAGGAGGCCGTGCTCCACCTGGCGCGCCGGATCGCGGCCGGCGACCTGCGACCGCTCCTCGCGCGGATGACGATCCTGATCGCGCCGATCTACAACGCGGACGGCAACGAGGCGATCAGCCCGTTGAATCGACCCGAGCAGAACGGGCCCGTCGCGGGCGTCGGTCATCGCGAGAACGCGGGCGGGCTCGACCTCAACCGCGACTTCATGAAGCTCGAATCCCCCGAGGCCCGGGCCCTGGTCCGGCTCATGGGGCGCTGGGACCCCCACCTGACGATCGACCTGCACACGACGAACGGGTCGTACCACGGCTATCACCTGACCTACTCGATCCCGCTCAACCCCGCGGGCGACCCCCGGATTGCCGCGTTCGAGCGGGACCGGATGATGCCCGCGATCGGCCGGGCGATGCTCGATCAGCATCGGCTCCGGACCTATTACTACGGCAACTTCGCCGAGTCGAACCCGAACACGCGACAGCCCGAGCCTCGGTCGTGGCAGGCCTTCACCCACCTGCCCCGGATCGGCCAGAACTATGTCGGCCTCCGGAATCGGCTCGCGATCCTCTCGGAAGCCTACAGCTACCTCGACTTCCGGGCCCGGATCGCCGCGACGGAGGCGTTCGTCGAGGAGATCCTCCGGTATGTCGCCGACCGAGGCCCCGAGGTCGTCCGGCTGACCGAGGAGGCGGACGACGACGCGACCCGCCGCGGGCAGGCGGCGAGCCCGGGGAGCCTGGGCGTCGAGTTCGCCATGACCCCCCTGCCCGCGCCGGTCGAGATCCTCGTCGGCGAGGTCCGTCAGGTCGCCAATCCCCGGTCCGGGCTCGTCAGGAGCGTGATGGTCGAGGACCGAGTCACCCCCGTCCGGATGCTCGACTACGGCCAGTTCGCCGCGACTCAATCGGTCGCGAGGCCGTTCGCCTACCTCGTCCGCCCCGACGAGGACCTGAGCCCGGTCCGGGACCTGTTGATGCGTCACGGGATCGTGATCGAGGAGCTGACGGGGCCGTTGCGGGCCGAGGTCGAGGTCTTCGACGTGACCGAGGTCCGCCGGTCGCCGCGCCCCTCGCAGGGCCATCGCGAGGTCAGGCTCTCGGGCCGATCCCGGCGGGAGACGGCCGAATTCCCGGCCCGGACGATCCTGGTGCGCTCGTCACAGCCGCTCGCGACCCTGGCCAGCTACCTGCTCGAGCCCGAGAGCGACGACGGCCTCGTCACCTGGAACGTCCTCGACGCCCGCCTCGCCCCCGGCAAGTCGGTCCCCGTCTCGAAGCTGATGGGCGTCGTGATCGTCCCGACGAGGATCATCCCGCCCGACCGCTGATCGATCCCGAGGGCCGCGACGGCCGACCCGCCGGGATCGTCCCGCGCCGCGAGGGCGGTATAATCCAAGGGTCTCGGCCACCCGGACCGATCGGACCCGTGGAGTGTGACCCGGCCATGCCGACGTATGTCTACCGCGAGATCCTCGAAGACGGCGGCGAGGGCGAGGTCTTCGAAGTCGTCCAGCGGATGGCCGACCCCGCCCTGACCGAGCACCCGACCACGGGCCGGCCGGTCCGTCGGGTCCTCCAGCCGCCCGGCGTGCCGCTCAAGTACAGCGACTCGGCGGCCAAGGCGAGCCTGAGCGACCGCAACCTCGATCGCCTCGGGTTCACCAAGTACCAGAAGACCGACGAGGGCCGCTACGAGAAGACCGCGGGCTCGGGCCCGAGCGTGATCAACCGCGGGGGCGATGAATAACGCGGGTCGTCAGGCGGTCGAGGCGTCGAAGATCGGGGCGATCGGCCGCCCGGAGCAGATGGCCAGCGGGCGGCCGAGCCGGTCGCGGACCTCGGTGGCCGGGTCGATCCCGAACGACTCGTAGATCGTCGCGGCGAGGTCGGCCGGGGTATAGGGCGTGCTCGCGGGGTAGGCGCCCATCTTGTCCGACTGGCCGATCGCACGCCCGCCCCGGACCCCCGCGCCGGCGAGGACGGTCGAGAAGACCTTCGCCCAGTGGTCGCGGCCGTCCTTGGTCGTGTTGTTCCCGGTGCTCAGGCCGATCCGCGGGGTCCGGCCGAACTCGCCGGTGACGACGACGAGGGTCTCATCGAGCAGCCCGAGGGCGGCGAGGTCGTCGAGCAGCGCCGAGACGCCCTTGTCGGTCGGCGGCAGGAGCCGGTCCTTGAGGGCCTTGAAGTTCCCCGAGTGGGTGTCCCACTCCTGGACCCGGCCGAGGTTGACCTGGACGATCGGCACCCCCGCCTGGACGAGCCGGCGCGCCAGCAGGAGCGACTGGCCGTACATGTGGCGGCCGTAACGGTCGCGGACCTTCGGGTCTTCCTTCGCCAGGTCGAACGCCCGGGCGACCCGGCCCGAGACCAGGAGCGAGAACGCCAGGTCGCGCTGGACGTCGATCGGGGCGCGGGCCGCGCCGGATTCGAGCTCGCCGAGGAGGTCGCGACGCCGGTCGAGCCGCTCGACGCTGAAGCCGGCCGGCAGGGCGAGGCTCTCCTCCTTGAATCCGGGGAGGTTCGGGTTGCCCTTGATCTGCCAGGGGTCGTGCTTCGGGCCGAGGAACCCGGCGTGCTGGCCGGGCCAGGTGAGCGGCCCTTCCATCAGGTAGGTGGGCAGCATCACGCCGCTGGGGACGCCGTCGGACCTCGGGCGGATCGCGTCGAACGCCGAGGCGTAGCACGGGTAGTCGTCCCGCGACGCGATCTTGTCGAAGAAGGCCCCGGGCTGGGGCTGGCCGGTCAGGAGCCGGTGGGTCGCGTTGAGGTGGTTCGTCTGGTCGTGCGACATCGTCCGGACGATCGCCAGCCGATCCATCCGCGCGGCCAGGCCGGGCAGGTGCTCGGAGATCGAGATCCCGGGCGTGGCGGTGGCGATCGGCCTGAATTCGCCGCGAATCCCCTCGGGGGCGTCGGGCTTCATGTCGAACGTGTCGATGTGGCTGGGGGCGCCGGTGAGGAAGACCAGGATCATCGACCTGGCGCGGGGTGCGGAGGTCCGCGCGGTGGCCGCATCGCCGAGTCGGGCCCGCAGCCCCGCCGCGCCCAGGCCGGCGAAGGCGGAGAAGCCGACCTGGAGGAACTCGCGACGGATCAGCCCGCGCTCATGACGATGCTCGGTCGCCATCCGGCCCTCCGCTCGGGGAGTCGCCCGGCCTGCCCGGCCGAGGTTCAACACGCGTTCATCCTATCTCAAATCCGCGGCCCCGGCAAGGAGCGGAGGACCCGCGCCGGCAGGCCCCGGCCTGCCGACTGGACGGGCCCATCCTCCCCCGGGTGGGTCAGGCGACGCCGTTCTTCTTGAACCAGTCGAGGAGCCGCTTCCAGCCGTCCTCGGCCTTCTCCTTGCGATAGCTCGGGCGGTAGTCGGCGAAGAAGGCGTGCGGGGTCCCCGGATACAGGACGATCTCGGAGGGCTTTCCGGCGGCCTTGAGCGCCTCGCGCATCTTGTCGACGGTCGGGACGGGGATGCCCTGGTCGTCCCCGCCGTAGAGGCCGAGCACGGGGGCCTTGAGCGAGCCCACCAGGTCGATCGGGTTCTTCGGGTGGAGCGGGTCGGGCTGGCCGACCAGCCGGCCGTACCAGGCGACGCCCGCCTTGATCGCGGGGTTGTGGGCGGCATACAGCCAGACGATCCGGCCGCCCCAGCAGAACCCGGTCACGCCCATCCGGGCGACGTCGCCCTTGCCCGTCCCCTTGACGTAGGCGACGGTCGCGTCGAGGTCCGACATCACCTGCTCGTCGGGGACCTTCGAGACGACCTTCGAGATGATCTCCTGGAAGTCCTTGATCTTCGAGACGTCCCCCTGCCGGGCGTAGAGCTCGGGGGCGATGGCCATGTAGCCGAGCTTGGCCAGCCGTCGGCAGATGTCCTTAATGTGCTCGTGGACGCCGAAGATCTCCTGCACGACCAGGACGACCGGGTACGGCCCCGCGCCGGCCGGCACCGCGCGATAGGCGGGGATCTGGCCGTCGGGGGTGGGCACGGTGACCTCGCCCGCCTCGAGACCGTTGGTGTCGGTCGTGATCGTCTGGGCCGAGACGGGCTGGACGGCCAGGGCGAAGCCCGCGGCCAGCGTCGTGACGGTGAACTGCCTCCTCGTCAGGTCGATCTTCGGGAGCAGGCTGAGCAGGTCGTCGTTCATGGCGTCGATCCTTGGGTTGATGCGGGTCGGGGCCGGTCGACCCCCGCGGCACCGTCCCGCCCTCGCCGGCGGGTCGGCGGACCCTATGTCTAAGGGGATGCCGGGCGAAACGCAAGGCGCCAGGCCGGCCCGACGTGGGCACGACGGCCGTTACATACTGTTACGGAGCGGCCGACCGCCCTCCCGTAGAATCCGATCGCGGCCGTGGAGCCGGGACACAGCCCGGCCACCCCGATGGGCACACGGAAAGGTGGGATCGACCGATGCTGCTGACGGAACCTGTCGAGGCGCCGCAGGTGGAGGTAGGGACCGGCCCGGGAGTGGCCGGCCGATGGGGCCGGGTCGGGTTCGCCGCCGTCGTCGGCATCGCGGCCGGCCTCCGGCTCTGGCGGCTCGACCTCAACGGCTTCGGCAACCCGTATTATGCCGCGGCCGTCCGCAGCATGCTGGGGAGCTGGGGCCGCTTCTTCTTCGGCTCGTTCGACCCGGCCGGACTCGTCACGGTCGACAAGCCCCCGGTGGCGATCTGGGTCCAGGCGGCCGCGGCGAAGCTGCTCGGCTACAGCGGCCTCAGCCTGCTCCTTCCCCAGGCGCTGATGGGGACCGGGTCGGTCGTCCTGATCGATCGCCTCGTCCGCCGGGGCTTCGGCACGGGTGCGGGGCTCCTGGCGGGTTTGATCCTGGCGATCACCCCGATCTGCGTCGCCGTCGACCGCGAGAACCTGCCCGACACCGCGCTGGTGTTCGTCCTCCTGCTGGCCGCCTGGGCCCTGAGCCTCGGTGCGGAGGCCGGTCGCCTAAGGCCGTTGTTGCTGTCGGCGGCCCTGGTCGGCGTCGGGTTCAACATCAAGATGCTCGCCGCGTTCGTCGCCCTGCCGACGTTCTACCTGGTCTACCTCGCCGCGGCCCCGATCGGCTGGGCACGACGGCTGGGGCACCTGGCGGCGGCAACGCTCGTTCTGGTGGCGGTCTCGCTCTCGTGGGCGGTGGCGGTCGAGCTCACGCCCAAGGATCGCCGCCCGTTCATCGGCGGCTCGCGGACGGACTCGGCGCTCGACCTGGCGCTCGGCTACAACGGTCTCGGCCGCATCCTCGGGGGAACCGGCAACCTCGGCCCGCCGGGTCCCTTGCGCGGCCCCGACGCCCGCCCGCCGATGACCGAACCGTGGCGGGACGCCGAAGGACCGATGCCGCCCCCCGACGGTCCCGGAGGTGCCTTCCCACCCTTCGGCCCCCCGGGAGGCTTCCCGCCCGGCGGGCCGGGTGACCCGTTCGAAGGACCGATGCCGCCGATCTTCGGCGGGACGCCGGGCCCCCTCCGGTTCGCAACGCCGGTCATGGCGGGTCAGATCACCTGGCTCTTCCCGATCGCCATCCTCGGCGCGGGGGTGGCCGCGGCAGGGGCCGGGTGGCGGTGGCCGATCTCACACCGACACGCGGCACTCCTGCTCTGGGCCGGGTGGCTCGGGACGCACTGGGGCCTCTTCAGCTTCGCCCGGGGCATCTTCCACGAATACTACACGACCGTCCTGGGGCCGGCCGTCGCCGCCCTCGCGGGCATCGGCATCGTGGCCCTGTTCGAACAATGGCGGCATGGCGGCGGGCGTGGCTACTTGCCCCTGGCGCTGGTCGCGACGGCGGCGTGGCAGTTCGCGATCGTCGCCCGATTCCCCGTCATCCGCGGCGCGCTGCTGCCGACGATCGGCGTCGGGACCGGCGTGGGAGTGCTGGGGCTGATCGGCCCGAGGTGGCTCGCGGGACGGCTCCCGAGGGCCCCGTGGGCGGGGCTCTCCGCGGGCCTCGCCGTGGCTTCCTTGCTGGCCGGGTCGGCCTGCTGGTCGGTCTCGACGGCGATCGCGCCGGGCAATCCCCTGATGCCCGCCGCCGGGCCGTCGGGGCTGACCGGCCCGCGCGACATCGTCGGCATGCCCCCCATGCCCCCGATGGGCGGCGACGCCCGGGAGAGCCGCAAGCTCGTCGCCTTCCTCCGCGCCAACCGACACGGCGAACGGATCTTCCTGGCGGCCCCGTCCAGCATGGAAGTCGCGTCGATCATCGTCGAGACGGGCGAGCCCGCGGTCTCGCTCGGGGGCTTCATGGGGGCCGACCCGGTCGTGACGGAGGAACAATTCGCGCGGATGGTCGAGGACGGCGAGGTCCGGTTCGTCATGCTGGGGGGAGGCCCCGGCGGCGGGCCGGGGGGCCCTCCCGGGTTCGGGCCCGGCGGCCCGATCCCGTCCCCCCCGGGGGGCCTCGGCGCGTCCCGTGTCTACGACTGGGTCCGCGAGCACGGGAAGGTCGTCGACGCCGGGTTGTGGAGGGATGACGAGCCCGCCGCCGACTCGGGCCCGGAGTCGGCCGACGGCCCGGGCCGACCCCCCGGCGGCTTCATGGGCCTCTTCCGCGCGATGCGACGCAGGGCCCGGCTGTACGACTGCCGCCCCGAGATCGGGCGGATCGCGCCCGGCCTCGCCGTCGAGTGACGACGTCCCATGACAGGAGCGCCCGGTCCCACCGTCCCCGGAGCATGAGCCGATGCGCCTCTCGCTGGTCATCCCGGTCTACAACGAAGCGGAAGCGCTGCCGGAGCTGCTCGCCGCCCTCCGGCCTGCGCTCGAGGCCCTCGACTGCGAGCACGAGGTCGTCTTCGTCGACGACGGCAGCCGCGACGGGTCGCACGCGTACCTCGCCCGGGAGGCGGCGGCCGACCCCAGGCTCAAGGTCCTGGCGTTCAGCCGGAACTTCGGCCACCAGGCCGCGATCACGGCGGGGCTCGACTTCGCGACGGGGGACGCGGTCGTCGTCATGGACGCCGACCTCCAGGACCCCCCCGCGCTCCTCCCCGAGATGGTCGCCCTCTACGAGCAGGGCTACGACGTCGTCTCGGCCCGTCGCGAGGCCCGCGAGGGCGAGGGCCTGTTCAAGCGCGGCTCCGCGGCGCTCTTCTACGGCCTGATGAGGCGGGCGGTCGACCCGAGGCTCCAGTCCCAGGTGGGCGACTTCCGCCTGTTCAGCCGGGAGGCCGTGGCCGCGATCCGCGGCCTCCGCGAGCAGCACCGGTTCCTGCGCGGGATGGTCGCGTGGCTCGGACTGCGCGAGGCGGTCATCCCGTTCCGCCGGCCGCCCCGGGTCGCGGGCACCACGAAGTATCCGGCGTGGAAGATGGCGCGGTTCGCCTGGACGGCGATCTCCTCGTTCTCGGCGCTGCCCCTGAAGCTGAGCCTGGTGGGCGGCCTGATGCTGACGGCGGCGGGCCTCGCCTATTCGGCGTGGGTGATCTACGAGTCGATCGTGCTCAGGACGACCGTGCGCGGCTGGGGGTCGCTGGTCTGCCTCCAGCTCCTGTTCTCGGGGGCGACCCTGACGGCGCTCGGGCTCGTGGGCGATTATGTGGCGCGGATCTATGAAGAAGTCAAAGGACGGCCGCTCTACGTCCTCGCCGAGGCGATCAACCTGTCGCCGGGGACCGGCCCTCCCCCCCGGGCCGTGGTCCTGGCCGACCGGCCCTTCGTCAATGCCCCGCCGCGACGCGACGACCGTCGGGCGGCCTCGCCCGTCGACACCCCCGCCCGATGAACGCGAAGAGGAGTCAGCCCGCGATGTCCCGACCCGCCGACTCGACCCGCGACCATGCCCTCGACGGCGTCAGGGCCGCCGCCATGCTCCTGGGGGTGGTCTACCACTCGATCCAGTTCCGGATGTTCGTCGGCGGGATGCCCCCGGGCCCGATGGGGGGGCCGGGCGGCGCCGATCGGTGGGCCCAGGAATGGCTCCACAGCTTCCGGATGCCGCTGTTCTTCCTGATCTCGGGCTTCTTCGGCCGGATGACGCTGGAGAAATCCGGCGCGGGCGGCTACCTGCGGAAGCGATGGACCCGGATCGGCATCCCGCTCTTCATCGGCATGTTCACATTCTCTTCCCTCTACGTGATTGCCCTCGAACAGACGTCGTCGGGCCCCGGGCCCGGGATGGCCCGTCCGGCGGGCCCGCCACAGGGCGGGCCGACCTCTCCCGGCGACCTGCCGCCCCCTCCCCCGGGTTTCGTCCCCCCGCCCCTGGTCCGATTCGACGTCGACGGCGACGGGTCCCTCAGCCCCGGAGAATGGGCGAAGGCCCGCGAGCAGATCGCGCGAGACTTCGGCCCCGGGGGCCCGGGCGGAGGCGGCGGGCCGAGGGGCCCGATGATGGGCCCGTTCGGCGGGCGCGGGGGGTCCGTGAGCGATCGGCTGTTCGGGCCGTGGGCGCGGTATTTCCAGCTCAACCACCTCTGGTTCCTCTGGTACCTGCTCGCCTTCGCCACCGTCGCCCCCCCGACGACGAGGCTCCTCGGGTTCGTGACTCGCCCGATGGCAGCCGCGGCGGATCGGCTCGGGTCGCGATTGATCCGGCTCGGGCTGGCCCCGCTCGCGCTCGGCCTGGTCGCGGCGCCCGCGCTGATGCTGACGTCCGGCCCGTTCGGGTGGGGGCTGGGAGTGCCCGCGACGATCTTCCGCGCCTTCCCCGACTTCCTCCTCAAGCTCGACGTCGACATGCTCTTCTATTTCATCGTCTTCCTGTTCGGCTGGTGGGTCCACCGCGGGCGCGAGTCGCTGCCGAGCCTGGCGAGGGCGTGGATGCCGAACCTCATCCTCGGCGTCGTCGCGTTCTACGTCGCGACCCGGCTCGGCGACGCCTACGGCCGTCGGCCTCGCGAGCCCTACTACCCGCTCATCCGGGGTGCCGCCTACACGCTCTACAGCTTCGGCTCGGCGTCCTGCGCGTTCGCGTTCCTCGGCTTCTTCCGGAGGTATCTCGATCGGCCGACCCCGGCCGGGCGCTACCTGGCCGACACCGCGTTCTGGGTGTACCTGATCCATCAGCCGATCGTCCTCGTCGGCCTCGCCTGGCTCATGCCGTACGGGCTCCCCTGGTGGGCCGTCTCGGGGGCCGTGGCCCTGCTCGCGTTCGCCGGGTCGTTGTTCCTGTACGAGGCGATCGTCCGCCCGACGCCCCTGGTCCGGGTGTTCGGACCGGCCGGGGCCCGACGGCCGGCCACCGAATCGGGAACCTCGGACTCTGCCCCGAGGTAGGACCTCGGGATGACGGCGGTTACGCTGGAAGGGGTCGCCGTCACATGCCGATCACTCCGATGGATGCGAATATGGACGGCCGTATCGAGCCCGGCGCGTCGGAGGGGGGACGAGGGCTCCCGATCCTGCTCATCGACGACGACGCGGAGCTGTGCGAGCTGCTCCGCGAGTTCTTCGCCGGGCAGGGCGTCCGGCTCGAATCCGCGACCGACGGCCGCCTCGGCCTGACCCGGGCGTTGAGCGGGCGTCACGGCCTGCTGCTGCTCGACGTGATGGTGCCCGGCCTCGACGGCTTCGGCCTCCTGCGGCGGGTCCGGCGGCAGAGCCAGGTCCCGGTGATCATGCTCACGGCGCGGACGGCGAAGGCCGATCGCCTCGAAGGGCTCGACGCCGGGGCCGACGACTACGTCCCCAAGCCGTTCGACCCGGACGAATTGCTGGCGCGTGCCCGCGCCGTGCTCCGCCGCTGCGGGCGGGCCCCGAGGCCGGATGAGGCCCTCGTCTCCGGGACGATCCGGCTCGTCCCCGCGGCCCGCGAGGCGTGGTGCGACGGCGCGGCCGTGCCCGTGACCACGATCGAGTACGACATCCTCGAATTCCTCGTCCGGGGCGCCGGCCGGATCGTGACCCGCGACGAGCTGACCGCCGCGCTCTACCGGCGTCGCGCCTCGCCCTTCGACCGCGCGATCGACGTCCACGTCAGCCGGCTCCGCAAGAAGCTCGGGGCCAGCGGAGGAGGGATCAAGACGGTCCGCGGGGTGGGCTATCTCTACCGGGGCGCGCCCTCGGGCGAGGGGGCGGGATGAGGTCGATCTTCGCCAAGATCCTCCTGTGGGTCGCGGTGACGACCGCGATCTCGCTCGTCGGGTTCGCGGTCACGACCCGACTGATCATGGAGCTCCTGCCCGGTCGGATCGACCTGATCGCCCGGATGCACGCGCTGCAGCTCGAGGCCGCCCGGTCGGCCCACGACCAGGGCGGGCCGGAAGGGCTGGCCCGCTACCTGAAGCGGCTCGACGCGCTCTTCGACGCCGAGCACGCCCTCGTCGACGCCGGTGGCCGGGACCTGGCCGACGGCACCGACCGGACGGACCGGCTGTCCCGGGCGCCGAGCTTCCCGGCCCCCCCGGCCCGCGACGGCGACCGCCTGATCCTCGCGAGCCCGCCGGGGGGAGGCTCGCGGCTCCTGATCGCGATCCACCCGAGGTCCAGCCCGGCGGGCCTGCTGCCCTATTACCTCTGGATCTTCCTCGTCATCGCCGCCCTCGGGTACGCCCTGGCCCTGCACCTGGCCCGGCCGCTCCGGGGCCTGAGCCGCGCGGTCGAGCAGTTCGGCCGGGGCGACCTGACCACGCGCACCCGCTCGGGGCGACGCGACGAGGTCGGCGACCTGGCGCGGGCCTTCGACCTCATGGCCGAGCGGATCGAGGCCCTGATGACCGCACAGGCCCGGCTCTTGCAGGACGTCTCGCACGAGCTGAGGTCGCCCCTGACCCGGCTCGGGCTGACGGTCCGGCTCGCCCGGTCGAGCGCCGACCCCGACGCGTCCCTCGACCGGATCAAGAAGGAGGTCGATCGCCTCTCCGCGCTCGTCGATGAGCTCCTCCGGGTGACGGCGGCCGAGGGAGACCCCCTGGCGCGCGACCGGGAGTCCGTCCGGCTCGACGAGCTGCTCGCGGACCTGATCGACGACGGAGCGATGGAGGCGGAGGCCAAGGGTTGTCACCTCGACCTCAAGGCGGTCGAGCCGGTCGCCGTCGCCGGCGACCGCGAGCTGATCCGCCGGGCGATCGAGAACGTCCTCCGCAACGCAACCCGCCACGCGCCCGAGGGCACGGCCGTGGAGATGGGCCTGGCCCGCCGCGACGGCACGGCGACGATCACCATCCGCGACTACGGCGTCGGCGTGCCCGAGGAGGCGCTCGCGGCGATCTTCGAACCCTTCTATCGGGTCGACGGCGACCGGAGTCGTACCGGCGGCGGGGTCGGGCTCGGTCTCTCGATCTCCCGACGCGCCGTCACGCTCCACGGCGGTCGGATCGTCGCCGGCGATGCCGGCCCCGGCCTCCGCGTCACGATCGAGCTGCCGGGGGCGTCGGGCGCGATGGATGTGGCCTGATCGGGTTCCCGATGAGTTCCGGGCCTGGCCCGAGGCCGATGAACGGGTCAGAGCGGGGGCCCGGCATGGGCCGCGTGGTGAGGCTACGAGCCGGCTGCGGGACGGCGGGCGAGGACCATGTACTGGGCACCCAGCGGGGCCCGGGCGACCAGGGGTTCGAGCCCGCGGAGCACCTGCAAGAACTTCGGGAAGATGAAGAGGAAGTCGGTCCGCACGACCTCGAAGCCGTTCGAGGCGAGCAGGCGACGGGCCTCGGGAGGCGTGAGCGTCACGGCGTCCCGGTCGAACGGGATCTTGCTCATGACGTAGCGGGTGCCCGGGTTCCAGGGATTGTTCTCCCAGAAGGCGAACAGGCCTCCCGGGATTAGTGCTTCCCGGACCGCCCGGACGGCGGAGGGCCGCTCATCCGGGGGGATGTGGTGGAAGACGCCGTTGCAGTAGGCCAGGTCGAAGGGCCCCTTCTCCCCGAGCTGGGCCACGGTCGCGAACTCGACCTGATCCCCCCCGTGGTCGCGCCTGGCCGTCTCGAGCGACCTCTCGGAGGTATCCACGCCCGTGAGGCTTTGAAGGCCCAGGGTCTCCCGCAGGAAGGGCGTCGCCGAGCCCGTCCCGCAGCCGTAATCCAGGGCCGTGCGCGGCGAGATCCCCATCGACCGGAGCCGACCGGCCAGCCACTCGACGCGCCGGCTGGCGAAGTATTCCTTCCCCTCGCCGGAGGCGGCGAGTCCGCGGTCGAGGGCCGCGTCATAGTCGTCCGCATAGGCGTCGAACGTGCTCGGGGCATTTTCCGGGGCCATGGTCTCTCCATCCTTCGGCCAGCAAGGTGAGGGCGGGCGGGACCGCTCTCGGCCCGATGGCGTCGCCTCTTGTCCGCCGGCCTGACGTCGACCGCCGCCGGCCGGACGATCCTGGCCCCGGCGTCGCCCGCAGAGCCGGCAAGAGCGGGTCGTGTCCTCGACTCGTGCGGCTTGCGGACGTCCGTCCAGGGACCCTTCGGGGAGGCGAGACCGAGGGGGTCCTCTCTGAAGCCGGTCGAGCGAGGCGGGGTCGCCTCGCGACGGTGATCCGAGGGTCTCAGTCTACTCGATCGCGCAGCCGTTTCCATCCTGCGGGTCCGGGGGAAGACCCTCCAGGGTGTGGTCAGGCGAGGGGCGCGGCGTCGAGGGCTCGGCGGAGCGTCTCGATGCTGATCCGGGCCGTCTCGACCGCGCCCGGCGCGTAGTCGAAGACCTCGACCGAGACCCAGCGGTCGTAGCCCGACTCGACGAGGGCGCGGAGGATCGGGCCGAAGTCGACGTCGCCCATGCCCGGGCCGCGGAGGTTGGTGTCCTGGGCGTGGAAATGGCCGGCCCGAGCGGCGTGGCGGCGGATCAGGTCGGGGACCGTCGTCCCGGCCTCGCCGCTCTGCGCCTTGACGTCCATGTGCAGGACGAAGTCCGGGTGCCCCACCCGCGCGATCAGGGCCTCCGCCTGGTGGCACGTATTGAGGAAGTTCGTCTCGGTCGGCGCGAGCGGCTCGAGGCAGAGGGTCACGCCGGCGTCGGCCACGGCGGGCATCGCCCGGGCGAAGACCTCGGCGGCATAGCCGTTGGCCCGGTCAGCGTCGACGCCGGGCAGGAGGTCGCGCTGCTTCGGGCTGCCGAAGACCATCAGGGAGCCGCCGAGGTCGCGGGTCAGCCCGGCCAGCTCGACGAGGTAGTCGGCCGTCCGTCGCCGGACCTCGGGGTCGGGGCTCGTGAGGTAGTATCCCTCGGTCCGGGCGAGCAGCCAGTGGGTGCCGATCGTCTCCAGGCCGGAGTCGGCGACGATCCGCCGAAGCTCCTCGCGACGGCGGGGCGTGACCGCGCCGGCCGTCGCGCCGATCGTGAACGGGGCGATCTCGATCCCCTCGTAGCCGAGCCCCTTGAGGGTCGAGCACGTCTCGGCGAAGTCCCAGCCCTCGAACAGCTCGTTGCACATCCCGACCCGGATCATCGGCGGATACTCCTGTGAGCGATGGGAATCGGCCCGATCAGCCGAGGGCCCGCCCGATCCCGGCCGCGTCGATCCCGGCCCGGATCGCGACGAAGAGGATGCCGGCGTCGGCCGCGATCGCCGCGACCGCCATCAGCCAGGCGAGCGGTCGGGTCGCGCGGGCGCGTCCGAGGATCAGGCCGATCGCGACGATCGCGACCACCCCGGCCACGACGGCCGGGAACCGGGTGTGGCAGAACCAGGCGGCCCGCCAGACGATCGCGGGCCAGCCGACGAGGTGCGCGACGCTCCCGAGCCCGTCCGGGAGGATCCCCGCCCAGAGGCCCGGGACGACCCGGACCAGCAGGTGATAGCCGAGGACGAGCGCCCCGGCCAGGACCAGCGGGGAGGTCGAGAATCCGGCCGGCCGTCGCGACCCCTGGTGCTGCCGGTCGAGGGCGCGGTTGATCCGGTCGAGGGCCCGGCGGGTCGATTCGTTCATCGGAGGGTGAGCTTGAAGGCGTCGAGGGTGTTGCGCAGGAGCATGGCGACCGTCATCGGCCCGACGCCCCCGGGGACCGGGGTCAGGATCGACGCGACCTCGGCGACCTCGGCCTGGGCCACGTCGCCGCAGAGCCGGCCGTCGTCGCGCCGGTGGATGCCGACGTCGATGACCACCGCCCCGGGCTTGATCCAGTCGCGGCGGATGGCCTCGGGCCGGCCCATCGCGGCGACGAGGATGTCGGCCTCGCGCGCGATCGAGGCGGTGTCGCGGGTCGCGGTGTGGCAGACCGTGACGGTCGCGTCGCCCCCCGGCCCCTTCTGCATCAGGAGCAAGGCCATCGACTTGCCGACGATCTGCGACCGGCCGAGGACGACCGCCCGCGCCCCCCTCGTCTCGACGCCCGCGTCGAGCAGGATCTCGCGGACGCCGAGCGGCGTGCACGGGACGAACCGGGGGGAGCCGATCGCGAGCAGGCCGGCGTTCTCGGGGTGGAACCCGTCGACGTCCTTGGCCGGGTCGATCCGCTCGATCACGGCCCGCTCGGAGACCTGCGGCGGCAGGGGCATCTGGACGAGGATGCCGTGGACGGCCGGGTCGGCGTTGAGCCGGTCGAGGAGCGCCAGCAGTTCGGCCTGGCCGGTCTCGCGGGGGAGCCGGATGATCTCGCCGCCGATGCCCGCCTCGTCCGACGCCTTGCGCTTGTTGCGGACATAGACCTGGCTCGCCGCGTCCTCGCCGAGGAGGACCACGACGAGGCCCGGGGCCCGCCCATGCTCGGCCTTCAGGCGGGCCACCTCCGCGGCCACCCCGTCCCGGACCGATGCCGCCAGCGCCTTCCCGTCGATCATCCGGCAAGCCACGGCCACGACTCCGATCCGACCCTGCGGTTGTCCCGGCCCGCGGTCCGCGCGAGGGCGCGGCCTCGCCGGGGCCGGCGTGCCGAACTATCATACCTCCCCGGGTGTCGTCCTGTCGTCCGGGTCGACGGACTTCATCCGCCCCCCTCCCCTCCGCGTCGAGACGCCCCCTTGAATCGAGCGAATGCCCTGCCCTCTCGGATCGCGGCGGACAGCGAGGTCGGCGAGGCCGACTCCCCCGGCCTCGCCGGCCCCGGCCTGCCCGAGTCGCGGCGGGGGATCGTCCGCAAGGTCGTCGGCCTGGCGGTCCCGGTCGTCGTCGAGCAGGCGTTGCTCTACCTCGTCGGCCTGTCCGACACCCTCCTGACCGGCCGCTACCTCTCGGAGGACTACCTGGCCGGGGTGACGGTGGCGAGCTACCTGCTCTGGGTCGTCGGCAGCCTGCTGACGATCGTCTCGGTCGGGGCCACGGCGCTGGTGGCCCGGCTGACCGGGATGGGGGATCGGGCCGCGGCGGCCCGGATCGCGGCCGGGTCGGTTGGACTCGCCTTGGTCCTGGGCACGGCGATCTGGATTGCGGCGGGCCTGGGGGCCCCGGCGATCGTCCGGGCGATGAACCTGGAGGGGGTCGCGGCCGAATCCGCCGCGCTCTTCCTCCGGGTCGTCCTGCTGTCCGCCCCCCTGCTCGCCTGCACGACGGCCGGCGTGGCCTGCCTGCGGGGGGTCGGGGACACGAGGACCGGGATGTGGGTCATGATCCTGGTCAACCTCGTGAACATCGGCCTGAGCTGGGGCCTGGTCGCGGGCGTCGGCCCGCTGCCGAAGCTGGGCTTCGCCGGGATCGCGGCGGGCACGGCCTGCGCCGAGGCGATCGGCGGCCTGGTCGTGCTGGCGATCCTGGCGCGCGGGCGGTCGGGGCTGATGATCAGCGCTAGGAGCGTGATCCCGCGGCGGGCCGACGTTGGCCGGATCCTGCGGATCAGCCTGCCCGCGGCCGGGGAGAGCCTGACCAACAGCGGGTGCCAGCTCTGGTTCCTCGGCCTGATCAACCGCCTCGGCCCGACGGCGACCGCCGCGCACGGGGTGGCGATCCGCTGCGAGTCGCTGGCCTTCCTGACGATCTCGGCCTTCTCGGTCGCCGCGAGCACCCTGACCGGCCAGTACCTCGGGGCGGGCAGGCCCGACCTGGCGCGGCGGGCGGCTCGGATCTCGTGGGCGATCGGCGCGGCGGTGCTCTCGGCCATCGGCGTCTGGCTGTTCGTCGGGGCCGGTTGGTTTTTTGAACTCTTCCTCGGCGGCAACAAGCCGGGCGTGGCGGCCGAGGGGGTGCCGGTCCTCCGGATCGTCGCCTTCGCCATGCCCGCCCTGGCGACGATCAACGTCCTGAACGGGGCACTCCGGGGCGCGGGGGACACCCGATGGCCGTGGGCGATCGTCCTGTTCGGCTACCTGGCGGTCCGGATGCCGTTGACCTATGCCCTGGTCGCCCCGGCCGGCCCCGTCGGCGAGGGCTACGGCCTGGGGCTCCGGGGTGCCTGGGTCGCGATGCTCGCCGACCTCGTCATCCGCGGCATCCTCGTCGCGGCCCGGTTCCACCAGGGGGGCTGGAGCCGGGTCCGGGTCTGATGCGGGGCGGGCCGCGCCCGGCCCGGGTGTCGGCCCCGATCAGAACGAGGCCAGGGCGGCGGCCTGGTCGCGGTCGATGGCGAAGAGCCTGTCGAGGTTCGAGGTCCGGAAGACGGACTGGACCGTCGGCGAGAGCTCGCAGAGCCGGAGCCGGCCGCCGGTCGAGTCGATCCGCCGCTGGAGCAGGATCAGCTTGCCGAGCAGCGAGCTGGAGATCAGGTCGACCCCGGTGAAGTCGAGGACGACCCGGAGCGGCCCGCCGTCGTTGGGCAGGGACGCGCCGATCTGCTCGCCGACCTCGCGGACGGTCCGCTCGTCGAAGACCATCCGATCCTTGAAGGTGACCACGCGCGCAACGTCGCTCTCGGCAACCTCGATCCGAGGGGTGACGGCCATCGGCTTGACCTCGTTCCTGGGCAAGGCGTGTCGCGGACTGACAGGGTCGGCGGGCGATGCGGGGACCGATTCGCGGCCCGGATGATACCCGATCCGCGTCCGAAAAGCGACGACCGCGTCCCTCGCCCGGCGGTCGCGGCCCGGGACCGGACCGGCCCGTCACCCCTCGCGCGGCTTCCGCCGGAGTCGGGAATTCCCCGACCCCTGCGAGGTCGGACGAGGTGCCGGCTCGGCCGGGGCGGCCCCATCGGCCGAAGGGGCCGAGCCGTCGGCGGGGGCCGGCGGGGGGGCCGCGGCCTCGGGAGGCGGGGAGGCCAGGGCCGCCAGCGCGGCGGGACGGTCGGCGGCGAAGGTGTACAGGTTGACCAGCCGGCTCACCCGGAAGACCTCGTGGACCGTCGGGTCGACGTTGCAGAAGACCATCCGGCCCCCGTGCTGCCGCGAGACGCGCTGGAGGGCGACGAAACCGCCGAGCGCGGCCGAGCCCGCGAACCCGACCCCGAGGAGGTCGACCACCAGGTCGGGACGGCCGCCGGACCGGACGTGGTCGTCGAACCGCTTGCGGAGGTCCAGAACCGGGGCGGGGTCGAGCCGGAGGCAGTCCCAGAACTCGGCCACGAAGATGCCGTTTTCCACGCCGACCTGGATCGAGGGCTTGAGCATGAGACGATGGGCTCGCCGTGGGTCAGTCGCCGCCTCCCGGACCTGGGCGACGGATCGCGAGGAGGCCGGGACTCGGATCCCGTCGGACGGCGGACACCCGTCGATCGCCGTCGGTTCGGGCGGGCGGCCTGCCCGTCGCCGATGGACCCGGACCGCGGGGTCGCCCCCCGGTCGCTGCCCGTCGGGACGGGGGCGTTCCCCCTCCCGGCCGGCGAATCCTATGCATTTCGTCCGGGTTCGTCCAGGGGCGGCCGGCGCGCCTGGGCCGATTCGGGCCTCGCCCCGCGGCGACGGACGATCGCCGCTCCGGGGGGCCTGGACTGTATGGTATGATTCGTCGGTGGCCTTCCGTCCGGTTGTCCTGAGCTACCTCGCGATCCGGCTCGAGTTTCGCTTGGACCTGGCCGGACCCGACCACCTCGGCCCGGGCCGGCGGACGGCCCGGACCGCCCCGGCCGTCGCGGTGGATGGGAAGGGGAGGCCCCGGATTGGGGCGGCCCGCGCGGGCATCCGTACCAGAGGGGGATTGTCCCGATGTCTTGCCTGATTCCCGGCCTGATCGCCCTCGTCGCCCTCGTCGGCCCGGCCGGCCGGGTGCCGGCCCAGGATTGGGCGGGCTCCGTCTTCCCGTCCCGGTCGCACGACTTCGGCACGGTCGCCCGCGGGTCGAAGGTCCACCACAGCTTCCCCGTGGTGAACAACACCGACCAGATCATCCACATCGCCACCTACCGGACGAAGTGCGGCTGCACCGACGTCCGCCTCGGGGCCCAGACGATCCCCCCCGGGACCCAGACCGTGGTCGAGGCCGTGATCGACACGACCAAGTTCACCGGGCCGAAGCAGTCGGGGCTGGTCCTGGTCATCGACCGGCCCCAGCTCGTCGAGGTCGACCTCGCCCTGAACTGCTTCATCCGGGCCGACCTGACCCTCAACCCTGGCCAGGCCGACTTCGGCGTCGTCAACCGGACTACCCGACCGGCCGCCGAGATGGTCCTGGCCTATGTCGGCGGCCAGTCCGACTGGGCGATCACCCGGATGCAGACCCTCAGCCCGCACATCACGGCCCGGCTCAAGGTCCAGCCGCAGTCGGCCGGCGGGGCTGTGACCTACGACCTCTCGGTCACGCTCAACCCGTCGGCCCCGGTCGGCCCGCTCAAGGACGAGATCACCCTGTTCACCAACGACCCGACCAGCCCGACCATCCCGGTCTCGGTCACGGCGATGGTCCAGTCGAACGTGAACGTCACCCCATCGGTCATCGACCTCGGCCAGGTCCGCCCCGGCGAGGACCTCAAGAAGACGATCCTCGTCCGCTCGACGGCCCCGTTCAAGGTCCAGGGCGTCAAGTCGAACAAGCCCGAGCTGTCGGCCGCCACCCCCGCCGACACCGCGAAGGCCCTGCATCCGGTCGCCCTCAATTTCAAGGCCCCGGCGCAGGTCGGCCCGTTCCACGCCGTGGTCGAGGTCGAGACCGACGTCAAGGATGAGCCCCCGTCCCGGGTGAACGTCTTCGCCACGGTCGTCCCCTGAGGCCGATCGACCGACCCGTCGAGGGGTTGCGATTGACACCCCGGGCCGACTCCCCCTAGGCTCTCGCGGCCGGGAAGGAGTCCCGAGGCCGTCGGGCCTGGCGGGACCCGGCGGGGGGCTGGCGATGGCCGTCGTCTCGACCGCGGATCGAAGCGACGCCGGGGTCTCGACGGGCCGGCTCGCGCTGGCCGTCGCGGACGCGAACTGGTTCAGCACCGAGAACCTCTTCGCCGAGGTCCCGCCCGATCGCGCCGCGACTCTGATGCTCCGGTGCATCGACTACACCAACGCCTGGAAGCGCGGCGAACCCCCCTGGGCCTGGGGGCGACCCCTCGCGGCGGCCGGGCTGGGCCGGTGGGGACGCGACCACGTCCTGCCGCCGGGCTGGATGAAGCAATTCCCTCGGCTCGGGATGCGGCCGATCGCCCGGTCGATCCGCCGATGGCGGTCCGACCACGCCCCGGACGGCCCGCTCGTGCTGGTGATGACCTATCCGCACTACCTCCACCTGCGCGACCAGGTCCGGCCCGATCGGCAGGTCTACTACAACGTCGACGACTACGCGATGTACTGGCCCCGGCAGGCCGAGGAGGTCCGTCGGCTCGAGCGCCGGGCGGTCCGCGAGGCCGACCTGACGGTCTGCGTCTCCCGGCAACGCGCCGACGAGCTGCGGCGGGCCGTCCCGGAGGCCTCGGCCAGGATCCTCCACCTGCCGCACGGGACGCCCACGGCCGCCCTGCCCCCCCGGCCGCTCGACCGCCCGGCACCGGCCCCCCGGGCGATCGCCGGCCTGCGGCGCCCGATCCTCGGGTACGTCGGCAGCCTGGAAGACCGGGTCGACTGGCCGCTCCTGGCCCGGGTCGCGGTCGCGTTCCCGGCCGCGACGATCGTCCTCGTCGGCCGGATCGGGCGGGGACGGGGCTCGTCCTCGGCCTGGCGGTCCGACCGCGCGCGTTGCCTGGCGATGGCCAACGTCCGCCGGGTCGACTGGCAGCCGCAGGCGGCGATCCACGGCTACTACCGGGCGTTCGACGCGACCCTGATCCCGTACCGGGTCGACCACCCGTTCAACCGGGTGTGCAGCCCGACCAAGATCATGGACGCGATGGCCACCGGCCGGCCGATCGTCTCGACCGCGCTGCCCGAATGCCTCCTGTACCGCCACCTGTTCGACGTGGCCGACTCGGCCGATGCCTTCGTCGACGCGGTCGGGCAGATCCTCGCGGCGGGGTCCGACGACGGCCGGGCCGGGGCCCGCCACGGCTGGGCGGCCGCGAACACCTGCCGGCGGGTCGTCGAGCGGCTCCTGGACTCCCTGCCCGGCTGAACCCGGGGCGAGGGCGAGGCGCGGAGCCCATGGTCCAATCGAACGTCTCGATCGTCGGCGACGGAGGGGGCCGTCCTCTGCCTTACGGGACCGGCCCTCCCGGCCTTCGCCTACCGGACCTTCGTCCCCTCCAGGGCCTCGACCATCTCGCCGGCGAGCCGACGGGTGGCCGTGTTGGGGTGCCCGGACCTGGTGTAATAGCCGATCACGTCGAAGAAGCCGCCGGCCGAGGAACCGTCGACCGCCGCGATCTGGGCGCCGTCGGGGGCGACGACCTCGACCTCGACGCTCGCGCCGCCGTTGGTGAACGGCCCGACGAGGATCGAGGTGATGGCGTTGACCACCGGCCGGGGCGAGATCACGTCGGTGACCGCGGCGCGGACCCGGGCCGTCTTCGGGCCGGGCGCCTCGACGATCGGGCGGATCGCGCCCAGCTTCTTGCGGAGCGACCCGTCGAGCGCGGCCAGGACCCGCTTCCGGCGGTCGTCGTCCTCGCCGAGCCAGTCCTTCTCCTTGGCCACCCACTCCACCGGCTGGACGTAGAACGAGTCGATCCCCTCCAGCCCGCCCGACTCGGCGACGTAGACCCGGACGGAGTGGAACCCGCCGCCCCAGTTCAGCCAGTCGGTCGTCGGGGTCAGGCGGGAATAGTCGGGCAAGAACCCCGACTCGGTCGGGTGGACCGTGGCACATCCGGCCTGGCCCGAGACGGCCAGGCCGGCGACGATCGCGGCGAGGAGTCGGGGACGGGGCGCCGCCATCGGCCCACCCCCTGATACGATCCGTCGCATCCGGCGGTCCTCCTGACCTTGGCGAGACCGCAATCACGTCCGCGACGCGGACGGCCGGGCGGCCCACAACGACACGCGGCATGGGCGTGCCGCAAGCCTATTATCGTCGATCCCCCGGACGCGTTAGACCCGAACCTGGCCCGGCCAGGCCGGCACCCCCGGGCGACCGGCCCAGGCTCCCGGGTCGACCCAGTTCCCCGGCCGGAGGGGCGTGGCGGCGGGCCCCGCCCCCCGTTAGATTCGACGCAACCGCAAGGCCGACGCCCCGAGGCCCGGCCGTCGCCGCCCGCCCCACCGCACCGGAGCCGCCCCGATGAGCCTCAAGCTGCGCATCCAGCTCTCGACCATGATGTTCCTCCAGTACTTCATCTGGGGGATCTGGCTCCCGGTCCTCTATCAGAGGCTCGGCGAGAACGGGCTGAACCTCGGCGACCGGCCGATCGCGCTGATCTTCACGGTCTACGGGTTCGGCTCGATCCTCTCGCCGTTCGTCGTCGGCCAGCTCGCCGACCGCTACTTCTCGACCGAGAAGGTCATGGCGTTCGCGCACTTCTTCGGCGGCATCCTCCTGTTCGCCACGGCCTACGCGACCACGTTCTGGCCGATCTTCCTGCTGCTGTTCGTCTATTGCAGCCTGTACATGCCGACGATGGCGCTTTCGAACTCGATCACCTTCCGGGCGATCGGCGAGGGGAACCAGGACGCCTTCCCGGTCGTCCGGATGTTCGGGACGATCGGCTGGATCATCGCCGGGCTGGCGTTCGCGGCGTACCGGAACGCGGCCGACCTGCCCGCGCTGCAGGGCTTCTTCGCCTACGTCGGCCGGCCCGAGGCGCGGGACTGCCTGCGGGTCGCCGGGATCGCCTCGATGCTCTATGGCCTCTACTGCCTGAGCCTGCCGCACACGCCCCCGGTCCCGGTCGCGCGCGACGAGCCCGGCGACGCCCCGGGCGCCAAGAAGCAGGCCGCCTGGCTCGAATGCCTCGGGCTGATGAGGGACCGCTCGTTCGCGGTCCTGATCATCGTGGCGGGGCTGATCGGGATCATGCTCGCGTTCTACTTCCAGCAGGAGAACCCGTTCCTGGAGGCGATCGGCACCAAGCCCGAGTCGATCGGCGCGTACATGACCATCGGCCAGGTCGCCGAGATGCTCCTGATCGGGCTGGTCCCTCTGGCCGTGGCCCGGTTCGGCGTGAAGAACACGATGCTCATCGGCGCCGGGGCGTGGGCGGCCCGGTTCGGGCTGTCGATGATCGGCCAGCCCTGGTGGCTGATGATCGCGACCATCTCGTTCCACGGCTTCTGCTTCGGGTTCTTCTTCGTGGTCGCCCAGATGTACGTCGACCGCGCGGCGGGCGACGACATCAAGGCCTCGGCGCAAAACTTCTTCGTGTTCATCGTCTACGGGATCGGCACGGTCGTCGGCAACCTGCTCGGCGGCGAGCTGCGCAACCAGTTCGGCAAGGACTGGACGAAGATCTGGGGGCTCCCCTTCGCCCTGACCCTGCTCTGCATGGTCGCGTTCGCGCTCCTTTTCCACGACAAGGTCGGGGTCGCCGGCCCGGCGAAGCACGCCGAGCCCGAGCTGGCCTGAGCGTCGACCGGGCCGGTCGCGAGCTACCCGCGCCGGGCCGACCGGCCTACGATGGAGCGGGAGGGCCATCGCGGCCTCCCCGCCTCCCTCGCGCCGGAGTGATCGACGGATGTTCGCGTCGGCCGTCTTGCTCCTGATGCTCCAGGCTCCTGCGCCCGCCGCCACGGCCGGCCGTCCCGAAGCGGCTCGCGCGGTCCCCGAGTCGTACGAGTCGGCGCGACGCGCGCTGGCCGACGAGCGCCGGCCGCTCGACCAGCGGGCCTCGATCGCGCTGGACGAGGCCGCGGCGCTCGACCGGGCGGCCGGGGCGAGCCCGGGCGAGGAGGAGCGGCGATCGCGGTCCGACCTGGCCGTCCGGCTCCTGGACGAGTTCAACGCCGCCCACCCGCGGCACCCGCTCGAGACGCCGCTGGCGCTCCAGGCCGCCGTCTTCGTCTGGGCCGAGAGCCGTCGCGAGGCCGACGCCTGGCGGCTCGCGCCCTCCGAGCCCTCGCGGAAGGCCCGTGCCGTCGATCGGCTGGATGACTGCCTCCGCCGCCTCGACCGGATCGAGCCGGCGCTGTCGGGGGCCGACCCTCTGGTGGCGCAGAACGCCCGGTTCCGGCTCGCCCAGGCGCTGGCCGACCGGGCGGGATTCGACCCGGGCGGGTCGGCCCCGGCCCGCGACCGGCTGGACCGGGCGCTGGCGGCGCTCGAGCCGATCCCGACCGAGCCCTCGCTCGGGGGCCATGCCCGGCTGCTCAAGGCCGAGATCCTCGCCCGGATCGGCCGGCCCGATCGCGCCGAGGACGAGGTCGAGGCGGCGGCACGGTCGAAGGTCCCGCCGCCGGCGCGGGACCTCGCCGAGGCGCGGTCGACGATCCTCGTCGCCCAGCGCCGGTATCGCGACGCGATCGCCGCGATCGACGCCTCGGGCCTCGACCCGATCGTCCGCGGGGCGCTGGCCGTCGGGGTCCGCCTGGCCGAGCGCCGGGAGCGGTCGGCCGGCCAGGACCGGGACGCCGCCCAGGCCGACGCCTTCGCGCGGGCCGAGGCCCTCCGGGGGTCGACGCGACCCGACGCGAGGCTCGCCCTGAACGACCTGGCCCGCGAGGTCGACCGCCCGACGGCCAGGTCCGCCCCCGAGGCCTGGGACCTCCTGGCCGAAGGGGCGATCGGGCTTGGAGATCCGCCGCGGGCGAGCACCCTGCTCGGCCTCGGCGCCGACCGCGCGGCCGGGCTCGGCCGTCGCGAGGACGCGGGCCGGTATCGGTTCAAGGCCGGGGCCATCCTCTTCCGGGCCGGGGACTATCCCGGGGCCGACGCCCTCCTCGGCCGGGTCTGGGACGACCCGGATTCCGGCCCCTCAAGGCCCAGGGCCGGGATGCTCCGGGCCCTGGCGCGCGGGCGTGCCCTGGCGGAGAAGGCGCCGGGGGCGAGTCGTCGCGCGTACGACGACGCCCTCCGCGACCAGGTCCGCGCCTACCCCGACGACCCGTCGACGTCCGAGGCCCGGTGGCTCCTCGGCAGGATCGAGCAGGAGGAGGGCCGGCCGGAGGAGGCGATCCGCCAGTGGCGGGCCATCCCGCCGGGCCACCCGCGCTGGCTCGCGTCGCGGGCGGCGATCGCCGACCAGCACCGCCGCGACCTCGACGAGCTGCGGATCGCCGACGACGCCCAGGCCGTCCGCGCCAAATATCGCGAGGCCTCGGCCTTCCTCCGCGAGAGCCTGTCGGCCGCGACCGGCGACCTCGACGCGGTCGACCTGGAGCTGGCCTCGGCCCGGCTCGACCTGACCCCCGGGATCGGCCGGATCGAGCTCGCCCGCTCGCTCTGCGAACGGCTGATGCGCCGGCCGGGGACCGAGGCGGTCCACGCGCGGGCCCGCGCGCTGCGGGTGGTCGCGCTCGCGATGCTCGACCGCTTCGCCGAGGCCGAGCCGGAGGCCCGCGCGGTGGGGCTCGGGTCGACGGCCGAGGATGCCCTGCTCGCCGCCCGGCTGATCGACCGCGAGGCCGGCGAGTCCGAGTCGGACGTCCACCGGGCCCGCTCCGGCCGCCTGATCCGGGCCCTGCTCGACGTCCCGCTCCGCGACATCGACGCCCTCGCCCCGCAGCAACGGGCCGAGGTCCGGCTGCGGTCGATCCGCGCGACCGCCTTCGTCGCCGAGCTCGACGCCGCGCGGCGGGCCCTCCGCACGACCCACAACTGGGACCCGGCCGACCTCGACGTCGACAGCCTCCGCGACCTGGCCGACACCTTCGTCCGGGTCGAGGCGTACGGCCTGGCGGTCGACGTCGAGCGCCTGCTGGCGCGGAGGCTCAGGCCGGGCTCGCTCGCCTGGCTCCAGTCGCGATACGTCCTCGGCCTGTCCCTCTACCGCGACCGCAAGCGGGACGACGCCCGGCAGGTCCTCGACGCCACCGCGATCCTCCACCCCGACCTCGGCGGCGGGGCCCTCCGCGACCGATTCGAGCGGCTCCGGCGGCGGATCGAGGAGGACTGACCGATCGACCCGCCCCGGGGTGCGGCGTCAATTCTGGTCGAGCCAGTTGATCGGGCTCGACCAGGTCGGGGGGAACGACGTCCCCCGGGGTCGATAATAGTCGGAGTTGGGCGTCGGGTAGACGACCGGGCTCCCCTCGGGGTAGTAGGGCGTCGAGACCGAGCGCGCCTCGGTCAGGACCGTCCGGCCGTCATACCCGCGCGAGTAGACCCGGATCGGTGCCGAGGTGGCGCGGAAGGCCGAGGTCGGGCCGTAGATCGTCAGGTTGTTCAGCCCGTACTGGCCGAGCGGCGAATATCCGGCCCCCGTCGGGCTCGCGCCGCCGACCCGGATCGACGGGGTCGGATAGAAGGTCCCGAGCATCGGCGACTCGGCGTTGGCGTTGGCCGGGTTGACGGTCGTGACCGTCACGGCCTCGATCGGGGCGGCCCGCCGCCGTCGGTTGCCCCCGGCGTCCGCGGACGGGGCGGTTGCCAGGAGCGTGACCGCCAGCAGGCCAAGGCCGCATCGTCGGATCGCGGGGGTCATGGGATGCCTCTCGTCGGGCCGTCACCGACCGCGACGACTCCCCGTCGTCCGCGACCGAGCCTGCCTTGAGGAAATTTACCCTACTCCCGCGATTTCTCCAAGTTTTCACCCGGAACGTCGTCAGATCGGGCCCGGTCGCACGCCCGCGCGACTATCGGGACGCCTCGGCCCGGCCCGGCAGGAGCCGGAACGACTCCTCGACGATCCGGGCGAGCCCGTCGCCGAGCGGGGAGCGGAGCAGCTCCTGGAACTTCCGCTCGAGGTCGCGCTCGCGGCCATTAACCCGGGACAGGTCGGGGCCGGCGAACGACCCGAACCGGACCGAGTCCTCCCTCGGCGTCTCCTCCGAGGGTGACAACCAGGCCACGCTCACCGTCTCCAGCCCGTCGGTCGGGCCGAGCAGGGCCTCGGTCGAGAGGCTCAGCGCCTCGGCGATCCGCCGGAGCGTCCCGGCCCGGGGATGCCCCGTCTTGCCGCTCTCGATCTGGTACAGCGCGGTCCGAGAGATGGATGCCCGATTCGCTAGCTCGTCGGGGCCCCAACCCTTGGCATAACGCTGATCGCGGACTCGTTGGGCCAGCGTCATGGTAAGCCTCCCCGGTTGTCCTAGGATATAGAATCGACGGCCTATCTCAACCGAACTCTACAAAACTTAACTCGATTGGTCAACACGCCGGATCTGGCACTGAACGGTTATTACGCGCCTTATTCTCCCGATCCGCTCCTCGCCAACCGCCCACATCCGCGCGGAGACATCCCGATCAGGCCCATCCGGGATGCGAGACCTGCCTTCGCGGCCTGGCGCTCGCCCGGGGACAAACACGGGCCCGGCGATCAGGACGACCGGCCCTCCAGCTCCTTGAGCACGCCGGGGAGGAGCTTCGGGTCGCGCTTCTCCAGGAGGTGGTCGATCCGGGCCGCCGGGAACTCCAGCTTGCGGAGCAGGTCGCCGACGCTCTTCCAGAGCCGGTCGAGCTTCTTGCCCTCGGCCAGGTAGATGTCGGTCGTCAGCTCGGCGAGCCGCTGCCCCTGGATCGCGTCGAAGTTGTTGTAATATCGCTTGATGATCTTCTGCTGATAGGGAGAATAGTCGGCCATCGCTCTCTCCTCGGCGTGTCGGTCCCTCGGGACGGCCCCCGATCAGTCGCCGTCGGGGTCCTTCCGGTCCTTGCGGGTGGCGGCCCGCCGCTGTTTCGACTCGACCCGACGCTTCTTCGAGGCGAGCGTCGGCCGGGTCGGCCTCCTCGGGCGGGGCGGGTGGAGGGCCGCGAGGATCAGCGCCTTGAGCTTCTCCAGGCAGTCGTCGACGTTCTGGCCTTGGTCGCGGGTCCGCGTCGAGGCGATCAGCAGCTCGCCTTCTTTGGTGAGCCGGTTGGCCACCAGCGCCAGCAGGCGGGCCTTGACGGGCCCGGGGAGGCTCGGGCTCTCGGCCGGCGACCAGCGGAGCTGGACCTTGGAATTCACCTTGTTGACGTTCTGCCCCCCCGGCCCGCCCGATCGCGAGACCTCGAACCGGAACTCGTCGAGCGGGATCGCCAGCGAGTCGCTGACCTCGAGCGCGGGCATGGGGCTTCCTCGTCGAGGTCGGGTCCGAACGGCGACGCCCGGAGGCGTCCGAGGCCGACCCCCGTGCCCGGACCGGGGCCATCCGCCCTCGCGGCCGATCCCAGTTTATCCGATCGCCCCCGGATGACGGCAGGCCGATCAGGACGCGACCCGACCCGGCCCTCGATCGGGTCGGTATCAACAGGTGAAGCCTATGGCGAGGAGACGGGCATGCGAGCCCTGCGTCCCGGCCGATGCTCCCAGGCGTGCCCGGCCCCGGCACGGACCCGACCCGCCGCGGGTAGCCAGCCAATCGTCGATGGGCCCGGCCTTCAGACCCGTCTCGGGACGAACGCGCGCGAACGCGGAGGGCGGGCGTCCGGTCGCAGATCGAACGATCTGGCGACCCGGACCTCGGCTCTCCGCGCTCGCGATCGTTGCCTCCGGACTCCCGGTGGGTTCGCCCGGACGGGCGTCTCGGCTCAGCCGGCGGTCTGCGGGGCGACAGCCTGGGTGCCGAGGGCGGCGATCGCGGCGTCCTGGGCGGCCAGGGAGCGGGCCTGGAGATTCTGGGCGGGGGCCGCGGTCCTGAGGTGGGCGTGGTTCCGGAAGGCCGAGGCCGAGGCCATCCGCGGCCCCGGGTGGCCGACCTGGGCCCTGGCCCGGGTCCGGATCGGGACGCTGGGCGGGAGGATGGTCGTCGAGGCCGGGGTCGGGGCCCCGAGGTTCGGGTCGAGGCTCGGCGGGGCCTGGGAGGCCGCCTGGGCCTGGGCCTGCGAGAGCTGCGCGACGTTGATGGCGTTCGCGATCGCCGCCGGGGTCGGCTGCGCGGAGAGGTCGGCGGCCGTCGGCGGCGCCGACGAGAGCGAGGCGATGTCCGCGGCCATCGCGTTGATCCCAAGGCGACGGTCGCGGGCGGCGATCTGGGCCGGGGTGTAGTACGAGTCGTTGCGGTTGAAGATCGTCTCGGAGGTCGAGAACGCCTGGCCCGAGCGGGTCTGGCCGGTCACGGTCGCGGTGGTGAAGCCGGGCGGGAGGTTGATGTCCCGGCCCTTGAAGACGAAGGTCTCGTCCGGGAACTCGTCGTGGTTGACGTTCCGGGTGAACTCGGTGAAGGGGGTCGCCCCACCCAGCCGGACCGTCGTCGGGTCGATCTGGGTCGCGTCGAACCCCGAGGTCGAGAGGATCGTGACCCGGACGTTCGTGTCATGCGCCGTGTTGACGTGCCGGTTCTCGTGCGGGTTGATCAGGACCGGCGGCGAGCAGATGACGGGCGGGGGCGGCGGGGGGGGCGTCGCCTGGGCGAGCGTGAACGGCTGGGCGGGGAAGAAGGCCTCGCCGATCCCGTCGTCGTCGCCCGAGCTGCCGAAGCCGCCGATCCGGATCGAAGAGGTGGGCGTCAGGGGCCGGCCGGTCGTCTGCTGGTAGAGCTGGGAGAAATGCGTGATCGAATACTCGAGGGCCCCGTGCCGGACGTCGTTGACCTCGTAGATGTTCCCCGTGTTGCCTGGGAGTTGCTGCCCCTGGAACGATGGAATCGCGAACGGAGGGGGCGGCTGGTTGGGGTCGGGTTTCGGGAAGGTGGCGTGCGCGACGGTGTAGGTCTTGGGGACGCCGGCCTCGTTCGAGATACCCGCGATGATGAATTGGTTCTGGTTGTTGGTGCCGCTGAGGTCGAGGAACGTCCCCATCGTCTCGGACCCGCCCAGGCCCGGGAAGTCGAGGAAGGCGGGACGGAGGCCGGGGCCGCCGTTGTTCTGGTTGTTGCTGATCCGCGGGTCGACCGTGCCGTTGTCGCCGTTGTTGTCGGTGTCGCCCGCGATCACCGGGTACTGGCCGGGGAAGCCGCCGAGGCCCGGCTTCTGGTTGAGCGGCTGCTGGATGCCGACGCTCAGCGTGTCGTCGACGGGGGTATAGCTCACCCGGAGGCCGTTGATGTCGAGGCCCGAGACCTTGACGATGGGCAGGAGGTCGGCGGGGATGGCCGGGTGGGTCGCCTGCAAGGCCGGGTCGGTGAAGTTCTCGGAGATGACCGCGACGCCCGGATTGGCGGTCGCGGGGAAGTCGACGGCGACATTACCGGTAAAGTTGACGGCCAGCAGTTGCCGATGATCAAGCTGTTCGAGCCTGACGTTGGCGGATTTGCGGGTCTTGACGGCGTCGCGACGCCGCCACGACTGCACGGCCTGGACGATCTTGGTGAACAACGACATCGCGCCCTCGTCCTTTCTGCCAGTATTCCGGCTCGAGATGAGACCGGGCCCTCACGGGAGACGGCTGATCACAACGCATCGGCGCGGATCGACGGACCCGAGGCCGACCCGACGGTGCTTGGTTGCGGCGACGGCGGACGGATCGCGGGGCACCCGGCGTCCGGCCGGGGCCCGTCGCGGGAGTTCCGGAGCCGACCCCGCCCCGGCGGCCCCCGTCGCCGATCGCGGCGGGGCCGGCTCGCGGGGCGGGCCTTTTATCGCGGGAGGAGCCACACGATGGATCGCAGACGGATCGCGACCTGCGCCCTGACGATCGGCCTGGTCGGCGCCGGCGCCGCCTCGGCCCGGGCCGAGCGGATCAGCCCCCCCATGACCTTCACCGGGAACGTCGAGGCCGACTTCCCCAAGACCCCGGGCGGGCCCGTCACCGTGATCCCCGGCAACGGACTGGGGAGCGTCGCCCAGGCCGACTGGATCACCAAGCAGGGCTGGATCAACGGCTGGACCATGAAGGACCTGCGGTTCGCCTACGACAGGGCGAACGACACGCTGAACGTCGGGATCAACTTCTACGGGATCGCCGGCGACGCCGACGGCAACGGCGACCCCGGCGGGGCCGACCCGAGGACCGTCGCCTCCGGCGGCGTGGACACCGCCCACCTCGGCGGCCGGAAGTCGATCTCGGTCGCCTTCGCCGCAGACGCCCCGAATACCCACGCGCTCGGCGCGCCGGTCATCATCGCGGGCGTCCCCGCCAACAAGGACCAGGCCGGGCCGGGGATCGACGGGTTCACCGTCGCCAACTACAAGGCGACCAACCAGGGGATCGCGTACAACTTCGGGGCGGCCAGGCCCGACAACCTGGGGGCCCTCGCCTTCGACCCGTCCCAGGCGCATCCGGGCTTCGAGTTCACCGTCAAGGACTTCAGCAAGATCCCCGGCCTCGACCCCAAGACCGGGTTCTGGGTCCAGGCCTTCGCCGGCTCCCCCGACGACATCGTGGCGGGCGAGGACTCGATCGGCTGGGTCCGCCTGCCCAAGTTCGCCGAGCAGACCGTCCCCGAGCCGACCACCGTGGTCGCCTGGTCCCTGCTCGCCGGAGGCGCGGCGTGGGGCATCCGCCGGTCCAGGCGTCGCGACGCACAGGTCTGAGGACGCCCGGCACTCGCCCATCGGTCTGCAACCCTCGCGCAACGGCGGCGACCGCTCCGAAGGGTCGCCGCCTTGCTTATCGACCCCCCGACCCGGCGAGGTCTCGTGGTTTTCGACCGAGATCCGAGGGCCGCACGTCCCCACCGGATTAAGCCAGGGCGGTTCGCCAGGCCCCGCACGTCGCAAGGTCTGGCGGGCCGGTCGCGGCGTCCCTTCCGAGGGCGGAGGGTATCCGCACTGGCGAAGATCGGGCGGGGAGAACGACGCCGGCGCGGATTCGGTGAACGCGGCGAGGCCGCGACTCGATGATGATCGGTGCAACGACGCCGCACCCCACCATCGAGGAGCCCCACGCCATGGCCACCGACCTCCAGATCGCCGCCAACCGGACCAACGCCGCGAAGTCGACCGGGCCGAGGACCGCCGCGGGCAAGGACGCCTCGCGGCGGAACGCCCTGACCCACGGCCTCTCCGGGGCCGGCCTGGTCCTGACCGTGGCCGAGCAGGCCGCCGTGGCCGAGCGGCTGGCCGCCTGGTCTCCCTCCTACGGCGACCTCCCCCCGCACCGCCGCTGGGCCCTGGCCGAGATGGTCCGCGAGTCGGTCCGGATCGACCGCTGCGACGAGGAAGAGGCCGCCCTCCGCGCCCGGGCCGCCGAGCGGGCCGGGTCCTCCTGGGACGACGACCGCGACCTCGCCGCCGAGGAGCTGGGCCTTCGCCTCGGCCGGAAGCCCTCGCTCGTCCTCCTCCGGCTGAGCGCGACCCCCCAGGGCTGCGCCTGGCTGCTCGGCCGGTGGGAGGGCCTCGCCGCCGTCCTCGGTGCCGGGGGCGATTGGGACGAGTCCCAGGTCCGGCTGGCGCAGGACCTCCTGGGCGTGAATCCGCTCTTCCGCGACCTGCCCGGGATGCTCGAGCCCGACGGCGGGGACTCCGATCCCGACGCCGTCCGGGCCTGCCGGCTGGCGGTCGCCGTCGGCGAGGCCGGGCGGCTCCGCGACCGGATCGAGGGCCCGGCCTCGGCGAGCGACGACCTCGACCGCGGCCTCGCCCTGAGGGGGATCGAGGTCGATCCGGACCCGGGCCTGGCCAGGCTCCGCCGCTACTCCGCGGGCTGCCATCGCCGCCTCTCGGCCGCCTGGAAGCTGCTGGAGCCCGACCGCAAGTCCGCCGGTGCCGCACCCGGCCCCGCTCCCGTGTCGGCCTGCCCTGCCGTCCCGCCGGCCTCCGAGGTGGTCGGGCACGTCGAGGAAGTTGACGAGCCCGCAGACCTCCCCGAGCCGGTCTCCGCCCTGCCCTCACGTCCCGCCCCGGACCGGGCCGTCCGCCCGATGAACCGAGGTCAGCGACGCGCGGAGATCAAGCGGCAACGCTCCGATCGCCCCCGATGACCGCCCGTCGCGACGAAACGAAGCCAATTTGCCCGGTCGAAACGAAGCCAATTCTTCCCGACGAAACGAAGCCAATCGGCCCCGAAGGTCGGACCGTGGCGGCTTGCGGGCCGGCCGGGGGGCGGCTATCGTGCGGACGGGGGATCGGGCCCGGTCGGGTCGATCGCCCGGGAGCGGAGGTCCCCGTGACTCGACGCGCAAGGCTCATGGTCGGGCTCATCCTCCTGGCGGCGGCGGCCGGGGCGGCCGGCGTCGCGACGGCCGACGGGCAGGCGGACGGGCTCGCGATGTCCAAGCCCGTCGTCTGCAAGGAGGTCTTCGGCTTCGCCCGCTTCGAGGAGCTGCCCGGGGCCTCGCTGACGGCCGACGACAAGCTGACGGTCTACTACGAGCCGACCGGGTACACGATCGAGCGGACCAAGGACGGCCATCGCGCCCTGCTCCGCCAGGACGGGCGGGTCCGCCGGAAGGGGAGCAAGGACCCGCTCTGGTCCAAGGAGAAGATGATCGAGTACGAGGCCAAGGCCCCGTCCCCCCCCGACCGGCTGTTCATGCGGAGCGACGTATCGATCAAGGGGCTCCCCCCCGGCGACTACGAGCTGGACCTGACGCTCCGCGACGCCCTGGCCAAGGACGCCGCGACGACCAGGTCCGTCGGGTTCAAGGTGATCCCCGCCAAGGCCGACCGCGAGGCGACCGCCCCGCCGGCCTCGAAGCCCGACGACGCTCCGAAGGCCCCGGAGGCGAAAGCGAAGGGGCCCCGCCGCAAGCCCGGCGAGGCCCCGATCGGTCGGGCCGGTCATCGTGGCGGGGTCAGGCCGCGACCTTGACGGCCGGGCTAACGGGCGCGGGGCCGGAGTCCTTCGGGCCCGCCTTGTCCTCGAACGGCCGGGGCAGGTCGGGGTTGGCGTCGAAGGTGGCGTCGGTCTGGTTGGCGCGGAGGTAGACGTCCATCTGCTGGCCGACGTAGACCTTCTCCGACGGGTTCTTCAGGGCGTAGATGACCTGGAGGACGCGGGTGTCGACCCGCTCGGAGTTGTCGCCGGTCAGGCTCTTCTTGGGGATGACGTAGGGCTCGACCTTGACGAAATCGAGGTCGAACCGCCGCCCGGGCCGGCCCTTGAGGGTGGCGACGGACTCGGCCTCGGGGCGGAACATGGGGAGGTCGTTCTCGTCGATGTCGACCCGGACGTGGAGCTGCTCGACGTCGCCGAGGACGATCAGGCCCTCGTTCCAGGTGAGGGCGGCGAACTGGCCGGGGCGGACGTGGACCTGGAGGACCTCGCCGTCGGCGAAGGCCCGGACGGTGAGGCGGTCGATCAGGATCTTGATGCTCTCGACCTGCGCCCGCGACTGGACGAGCGTGGCCTCGGCGACCTTGATGTCCTCCCTCCACGTGCCGGCGAGGATCTTCTTGAGGTCGGCCTCGGCCTTGGCGAGCATCGCCCGGGCCGACATCTCGGCGAAGCGATCCTTGTCGAAATCACTCGACGAGGTCATGGTCCGCTCGTACAGGCTCTTGGTCCGGCGGAAGGCGGCCTCGGTGTCCTGGAGCCGGGCCTTCGCCTCCTCGACCGTGGCGCGGGCCGGGGGGATGTCCTCGGCGCGGGGGGAGGCCTTGAGGCGCTCGAGCTGGGCCTCGGCGGCGGCGACCGACGCCTCGCGGCCGATCAGCTCGGCCCGGAGGTCGCGGTCGTCGATGTGAAAGAGCTTGTCCCCCTTCTTGACCTTCTGGCCGATCGCCACGAACACCTGGTCGACGACCCCGGGGACCGTCGTGCCGATCGGGATGTTCTCGCGGCGGGCCTCGACGATCCCGGCGCCTGCGATCGAGCGGATCTTCGGGGCGGCCGGCGGCTCGACGATCGGCCGCGAGGGCGGCGGGACCTTCTGGAGCTGGATCACGTTGTAGACGGCGAAGCTCAGCCCGCAGGCCGCGACCAGCGGCAGGAGATATTTCACGACCATGGGCATTCGGGCCTCTCGGGATAGGTTGGGGACCGTTGATGGATAGCTCGGGCGGGCGTATCTCAGGCGACGACCGCGTGCCGCATCTGGGAGGCGTGGTGGGTGTGCGAGTGCGGGTTGTCGCGGATCTCGGCGACCCGGCCGTCGTCCATCCGGGTGATCCGGTCGCCGAACTCGAAGACGCGGTTGTCGTGGGTCACGACCACCACCGCGCGGTCGGCCCGCAGCGCCGCCTCGCGCATCAGGAGCATGACGGTCCGGCCGCTCTCCTGGTCGAGCGCGGCGGTCGGCTCGTCGCAGACGAGCAGGCTCGGCTCGTGGACCAGGGCCCGCGAGATCGCCACCCGCTGCTGCTGGCCGCCGGAGAGCTGGTTGGGCAGGCTGCGGATCTTCTTGCCCATCCCGAGCGAGTTCAGGACGTGCGACGCCTTCTCGACCGCCTTCTTCTTCGACCAGCCGGCGATCACCAGCGGGATCGCCGCGTTCTCGGCCGCCGTCAGCGCGGGCAGGAGGTTGTACTGCTGGAAGACGAAGCCGATCCGCTCGGCGCGGAACCTCGTCAGAGCCCGGTCGCTCATCCGGGTGACGTCCTGGCCGAAGATCTCGACCGAGCCCTCGTCGGCGTTGAGGATGCCGGCGATCACCGAGAGCAGGGTCGTCTTGCCGCACCCGGAGGGGCCGATGATCATCGAGAGCTGGCCGTTATAGACGTCCCAGCAGACGTCGGCCAGCGCCGTCACCCGCTGCTCGCCCTTGCCGAAGTGCTTCGCAACGCCGCGGACCTTCACCGCCACCTCCAGGCCGGGAGGGGGCGGGGCCAGCTCGTTGGTCGAGAAATCGAGGTTTGCCATGACCGATCATGCTCCTCAACGGGCCGGGGCCGGGTGGGGGACGGGAGTCGACTTCGACCTCGGGGACGGGCGCGATCAGCCGCGGAAGACGATGGCGGGCTCGAGCACCATCACCCGGCGGATGCACAGGCCGCTCGACAGGATGCAGATCGCCACGATCGCCACCCCCACGATCGGCAGGGTGATCGGGTGGGTGTGGAAGGCGAGCTCGCCCCCCTTGGTCGTGGCCCCGAACAGGGCCCCGAGCCCGACCCCGATCCCATAGCCGAGCAGCCCGACCACCGCCGCCTGGAGCAGGATCATCCCGACGATCCGGATGTTCGTCGCCCCCATCGCCTTCAGGGCCCCGAACTGGCGGAGGTTCTCGAGCGTGAAGTTGTAGAAGGTCTGCCCGGCGATCGCCGTCCCGACGATGAACCCGAGCATCGCCGTGATCCCGAAGTTGATCGGGATGCCCGTATACTTGAGATAATAGTTGATCGTCTCGTCCTTGAATTCGGATGATGTCAGCGCCTTGAGCCCGGTCTGGTTCTTGATCGACCTGGCGACGCTCGACGACGACGCGCCGGGCTCCGTCTTGGCGAGGATGTACGAGAGGATCTTCCGCTCGCGGGGGACGAAGTTCTTGGCCCGGGTGTAGGTGGTGTAGACGACGGCGTTGGACTGGAAGGTCCGGGTCGCCTCGCAGACGCCGACGATGATGGCGCGGTGGTCGTTCATCTCGATCTCGCGGCCGAGGAACAGCTCGTAGAAGGCGACCCGGCCGTCCTGGTCGAGCGGGATCCGGCCGTAGGAGGACTCGAACCGGGCCCGCTGCTCGGGCTTCAGCTCGTCGGGCTTCTTCTTGTTCGTCGCCTGGAGCGACCAGTCCTCGCCCGGGTAGAGCTTGGGCAGGCGGGTGAAGTCGACGACGACGGCGTCGGGCTTGCGGAGCGCGGAGAGGCTGCCGACGAGCATCTTGTCGGGCGACGGGGCTCCGACCATCGACGAGTCGTCGAGCCCGAGCAGGATCACCTGCTCGATCACCTTGAGCGTCTTGCCGCGGTCGGGGCCGGCGACCTGCTTCGAGTTCATCTTGGCGCGGGCGTTCCCCTTGTAGAGCGGGACGGCCCAGCGGACCCCCTCGACCCCGCGGACCCGGTACAGGTTGTTCTCGATCATCGGCTTGACGTCGTCGATGTACCGGACGTTGGCGTCCATCACCCAGAGGTCGGCCCCGGTGATGTCCGTGACCTGGCCCGCCGTCCGGAGCATCAGGCCCCAGAAGATCGAGCCCTGCTGATAGATCAGGAGCGACGCGAACGTCAGGCCCATAACGATCCCGAAGAACTTCGCCTTGTCTCCGGTCAGCATCTTCAGGGCGATCCAGGACATTCAGCCACCGTTCCTCTCGAGTAACTGATTAGCGCCCCGGAGGGGGACTCAGCCGGGGATGGGGACGGCGGGATGTGCGAGCTGGACGACGGCATCGATCAAGGCGGGGCCCGACGTGG